>JAEEGL010576210.1_pt1 | contig 19510 bp, 17 predicted proteins | sample 9134231 | NCBI WGS metagenome assembly JAEEGL01 (sample SAMN16246548, study PRJNA631951) | gut metagenome | biome: gut microbiome; feature: rumen; material: fiber-attached | host: Bos | place: Iran: Karaj | collected 2018-10 | reverse complement strand
GCAGTATCATCTGGTATAGATTCAAGAACTATACTTGATATGATAGGTGCAGAAAAATTACTTGGTAAAGGTGATATGTTGTTCTTGCCACAAGGAACTAATTCGCCTCTACGTATTCAAGGAACATTTATATCTGAAGATGAAACTAAAGCTTTAGTAGATTATGCTTGTAAACAACAAAAAGCTATGTATGATAATAGCCTTTTACAAGACGATGAAGAGCGTGGCGCTACTACTATGGTAGATAGTAAAGATGATTATGAAGAACCTTTATATAATGAGATAGTAGAATTTGTAGTATCTCAAGGCAAAGCTTCTGCATCTTTATTACAACGTAGATTCCGTTTAGGATATAATAGAGCAGCTCGTTGTATAGACCTTCTTGAAGAACGCGGTATAGTAGGACCTCAAAATGGATCTAAACCACGTGAAGTACTAAAAAAAGAAGATGAATAAAATTCGACAAAATTAAACCAATGATTAAGCTATATTATAAATGGTGATTATATGAAACAATATATTTTTACATTTGTAGTAGCGCTTATCATTGGTTTTTTTCTATGCAATTTTTTTATTAAGCAATATGATGATTATAATGGAATTAAAGTTGCAAATACTGGTTATGAACTATATTTTATCGAATATGGTGCATATGACACAATTAGTGATATGGAAAAGAATACAATTAATTTAGAAAATTATATATATAATGAAAAAGATAACAAGTATTATGTGTATATTGGTGTAACAGAACTATTAGATAATGCAAATAGAATAGTTGAACATTATAAAAGTTTAGGATATGAAACCAGTATTAAAAAGTTTGGTATAACTAATAAAGAATTTATGGAAATAATAAAAAATTATGATAATTTACTTAAAAGTATAGAAGATGAAACTGCATTTTCTTCTCTTATAAGTCAAGTACTTACTAAATACGAAGAGGTGGTAATACGTGGTAGTTAGAATAAAAGATATTCCAATAAGCGATAGACCTATAGAAAGATTAATAAATGATGGAGTAGATAAACTTAATAATGAAGAATTAATTGCTATAATACTTAAATCTGGATATCACGGAGCTTCAAGTAAAGATATCGCAAATATACTTTTAAGTGAAATAGGAAATATTAAAAAATTAAACGATATAAACTATGAAGTATTAAAAAATATAAAAGGTATAGGTAGTGTTAAAGCTTGTACACTTTTATCTTGTATAGAACTTGGTAAACGTATAAATAATGAAATTGATATATTTAAAGGAATAAAACTTAACAAAGTAGATTTAGTTTATAAATATTATCGCGATAGAATTGGAAGTAAAAAGCAAGAATATTTTTATGCAATATACTTAGATAATGGTAAAAAAGTAATAGAAGATAAATTACTTTTTATAGGTACCATAAATTATAGTGTAGTACACCCAAGAGAAATATTTAAAGAGGCATATAATTTATCCGCATCTTCTATAATACTTGTACATAATCATCCAGGAGGTAATCCACTTCCTAGTAATGAGGATATTATTACTACTAAGAATTTAATTAGAGTAGGTAAAATACTTGGTATAAACGTAATAGATCACGTTATTATTTGTAATGATAATTATTATAGCTTTTTAGAAAATGGTGATATGAATGAAAAATAAAGTAATAATGGTAGTACTTTCTATAGTTTTATTTATAATTACCGCATTAACTTTATCTGATGATAAAACTATAAATTTTACTACTAAGCCTATTAAAGATACAATGGCTCAAATAGACAGTATGTTTACTATAAAACGTGAAAATACGTCTTTAGAAAACACTATAATAAAAGAATTACAAAAAGAGATAAACGATTTAAAAGAAACATTAGAACTCACCAGAACACTATCTGAATATGATTATATAAACGCTACTGTGGTAAATAGAAATATAGGATATTGGTATAATACTTTAACTATAGATAAGGGTCTTAAAAATGGCATAAATAATGGAGATGCGGTTATAACAAATGATGGATTAATAGGTAAAACTATACAATGTAGTAATTTCTCTTGTACCGTTAAATTACTTACGAGTGATAATGATAATAAAATATCAATAAAAATAAATAATGAAGATAAATACTATTATGGATTACTAGTTGGATATGATTTTAATCGTAATATATATAAAATTGAAGGGGTAAGTGATGTAAATAATATAAAAGAAGGTCTTACTGTAACAACAACTGGCCTCACAGATTATTTTCCAAGTGGTATATTGATAGGTAATGTATCAAGTATTATTAAAGATGAATATGATTTAACTGCTGTTATAGAAGTAATACCTTCAGTAGATTTTAATGATATAAATATAGTTACAGTATTAAAGAGGAAAAATAAATGATATTATTTATATCTTTAATACTAGAAACTATTGTATCTAATGTAGTAGGTATTAATAGTATTTTTATACCACTTTTTTTTATTATGTCATTAATACTTATTTATCCTAAAGAAGATTATTTAATTATTTGTTTTATATGTGGATTAATATATGACATATGTTTTTATAATAGTTTATTTATAAATACAATTAGTTTTATATTAATAGGTTTATTAATTCCTAATTTAAAAAAATATAATATATATTTTAAAAGTATTATAGTAATAATATTTTATAGATTTATATCTTATTTTATGCTTGTATTAATTGGATACACTAAATTTAATATAAACTTATTATTTAAAAGTATATATTCATCAATTATTCTTAATATTATATTTATAATATTAGTAAAATTATGTTATAATATTAAAAGAAAATGGTGATATAATGTTTGAAAATTTAGGAGATAGATTACAAAGCGTAGTTAATAAAATAAAGGGTCATGGAACAATTACTGAAAGTAATATAGATGAATATGTAAGAGAAATTAGACTTGCTTTACTTGAAGCAGATGTAAACTATAAAGTTGTAAAAGAATTTGTAAATAATGTAAAAGAAAAAGCACTTGGTACTGAGGTTACTAAAAGTTTAAAACCTGGAGAGCAATTTGTCAAAATATTAAAAGATGAGTTAGTAGAACTTCTTGGTGGAGAAAAAGAGGATTTATATATAAGTGGACACCCAAGTATACTTATGCTTGTGGGACTTCAAGGTAGTGGTAAAACAACTACTATAGGAAAACTTGCTTTATTACTTAGAAAAAAATATAAAAAGAATCCACTTTTAGTTGCGTGTGATGTATATAGACCTGCTGCTATAGATCAATTAAAAACAATAGGAAAAGAACTTGGTATTGAAGTATATAGTGAAGGAAAAGGTAATCCTGTTGAAATATCTAAAAATGCTATAGAATATGCAAAAGAAAATAAATTTGATTATGTACTTATAGATACAGCTGGTAGACTTCATATTGATGAAGAACTAATGAATGAACTTAAAAATATTAATGAAAATGTTCATCCGAATGAAATACTACTTGTACTAGATAGTATGGTAGGTCAAGATGCTGTAAATGTAATAGAAGGATTTAATAATGAATTACCGCTTACAGGCGCAATACTTACTAAACTTGATGGTGATACAAGAGGCGGTGCTGCACTTTCAATTAGACACTTAACTAATATACCAATTAAATTTATAGGTGTGTCAGAAAAAATGGATGGTTTAGATGAATTCTATCCTGATAGAATGGCTACTCGTATACTTGGTATGGGAGATATTATGTCTATGATTGAAAAAGCTGAATCAGTTATAGATGAAGAAGAAGCTAAGAAGACAGCTAAAAAGATGGAACAAGGTAAATTTGATTTAGAAGATTTCTTAAGTACATTTAAACAAATAAAGAAAATGGGACCACTTGAGAATTTAATTAAATTAATACCTGGTGTACCAAAAGAATTAAAAAATGTTAAAATAGATCCTAAGGATATGGCACATATAGAGGCTATAATACTTTCTATGACTCCATATGAAAGAAAACATCCTGAAGTATTAAAGGCAACTCGTAAGCAAAGAATTGCTAAAGGTTCAGCAAGATCCGTAGAAGAAGTAAATAGACTTTTAAAACAATTTGAGCAAATGAAAGACATGATGAAAATGATGAAAAATGGTAATATGAAAATGCCATTCTAAAACTATTGTAAAAAATAGTTTTTTTTTGTATAATTATTATAGTATATAAAAGAATAGGGGAATAGTATGATAGTTTTATTAATTGGAAATAAAACCTTATATAAAATGAAATTGCCTGCAAATATTGAAGGCAGTTTTGTTTTGAGTGACCCTAAAACTAAAAACAATTTAATAAACATAGATGCTGAAAATGGATCATGGGTATTATGTGATAATAGTAGTGTTAAATTATATACTAGAAGTAATGAAAGAGTATCAAAAGCAACAGTAAAAAATGATGATTCATATTTTATTGATTATGAAAAAGAAAGAAAGATTATATATTTTACAGATATATGTGATAAAACTTTTTCAACTTTTAAAATAAAAGAAGATACTAAATTAATAGTAGGTAGAAATAATACATGTAATATATTATATAACAATCCATATATGCAACCAGAACACTTTAGAATCAGTTTTGTAAATGGTAATTGGCAATTAGAAATAGGACAAAATGCATTTGTATATTTAAACGATAAATTAGTAATGACAAATATAACAAGATTAAACTTTGGTGATCAAATATTTTGTTATGGACTTAAAATATGCATTTTAAATGGTTATGTTTTAATAAATAATCCATTAAACTTAGTAACATTCAATAATACACTAGAAAGATGTGTTATAAATGCTCCTAGTGAAGATATAGATGAAGAGGAAGAAATAAATGAAGAAGATTTATATAAAGATAATGATTATTATTTTAATACTCCTCGTTTAAGAAGATTTAATGGTACATATGAACTTAATGTTGCAACTCCTCCAGCTAAACAAGAACCACCAGAACAAAACTTACTATTAACATTAGGACCAGCAATAACTATGGGATTAGTATCACTTATAACAGCGTTTACTAATGTATCAAAAGTAATGAGTGGTAAATCTAATTGGACTGTTTTGATAACTCCTCTAGCTACTTTAATGGGAAGCCTTTTATGGCCAAATTTAACTAGAAGATTTCAAAAGAAAAATATTATAAGAAAAGAAAAAATACGTAAAGAAAAATATAGAAAATATATTGCAGATAAAAAAGAAGAAATAGAAAAAGAAAAACTAAATCAAACAGCAATATTAAAAGAAGGATTAATTCCATTACAAGAGTGTTATAACATAATCTTAAATAAAAAAAGAACACTATGGGAAAGAAAAATAAATCAACAAGATTTCTTAACAATTAGAGTTGGTACTGGTGATAGACCACTTGATATGAATGTTAATTGGAATGAAAATGAATTTGAAATAGAAAGAGATCCATTAATAGATGAAGCAAGCAAAATGGTAGAAGAAGCAAAAATGCTTCATGATGTACCAATAGGATATTCATTCTTCAATAAAAAGGCTACTGCATTAATGGGTGATATGAATCTTGTAAGAGTATTTACAAAAGATATGTTACTTCAATTAATGTCATTCCATAGTTATGATGAACTTAAAATAGTAGTATTTACAAATGATGAAAATAAAAAAGAGTGGGATGCTATTAAGACATTACCACATCTATTTAGTAATGATAAATCAATAAGATTCTTTGGATCTAATGAAGATGATCAAAAGATGATTAGTAATTTCTTAGAGGAAGAATTCATTAATAGAATTAATAATCAAAAGAATGTTGCAATCGAAAATGAAAATGAATCTGAAACATATTCACCTTATTATTTAATATTAACTGATGATTATATGAAAATAAGAAAACTTGGAATATGCGATATGATCCTTGATGAAAAAACAGATTTAGGATTTGGATTCGTAATACTTGATACAATGTTATCACATTTACCAAGTAAATGTATTAACTTTATAATGATTGATAAAAACTATAGTGGTATTCTTAGAAACGAATTAAATGATTATTATCAACAAGATTTCAAAAAAGAATTAGATGATTCATTTGATCTACAAAAATGTAGTGAAGTACTATCTAATATACCTATAGAATTCCAAACAGATTTAAGATATATACCTACAAGTTTATCATTCTTAGAGATGTATGGTGTAGGTAAGATAGAACAATTAAATATATTCAATCGTTGGAGAATGAATGATCCAACTAAGAGTTTAAGAGCGCCTATAGGTGTTAACGATCAAGGTAATTTAATATATCTAGATTTACATGAAAAATATCATGGACCACATGGACTTATTGCAGGTACTACTGGTTCAGGTAAATCAGAATTTATAATAACATATATACTTTCAATGTGCGCTAATTATAGTCCAAATGAAGTAGCATTCATACTTATTGACTATAAAGGTGGTGGACTTGCAGGGGCATTTGAAAATAAGAAAACCGGAGTAAGACTTCCGCATCTTGCAGGAACAATTACAAACCTAGATAAGAATGAACTTAATAGAACTTTAGTAAGTATTCAAAGTGAACTTACAAGAAGACAAACAGTATTTAATGATGCAAGAGATGAACTTGGTGAAAGTACAATTGATATATATAAATATCAAAAATTCTTTAGAGAAGGAAAACTTAAAACACCAATGCCACATTTATTTATTATATGTGATGAGTTTGCTGAATTAAAACAACAACAACCAGATTTTATGGATAACTTAATATCTGCTGCTCGTATAGGACGTAGTTTGGGAGTACACTTAATACTTGCTACACAAAAACCTAGCGGTGTAGTTAATGAACAAATCTGGTCAAATACTAAATTTAGAGTATGTCTTAAAGTTGCTAATCCAGGAGATAGTAATGAAGTAATTAAATGTCCAGATGCATCAGAAATCACTAATGCAGGTAGATTCTATTTACAAGTGGGTCAAAATGAAATATTTGTATTAGGTCAATCTGGATGGGCAGGAGCTACATATAAGCCTAGTGATATCGTAAAACAAGAATACGATAGATCAATAACTTATATTGATGAAGTAGGAAATGTAATAAGAAGTGTTAGTAGTGAAGCAAAGAATAAAAAACAAACAACAGCAACCGGTGATGAATTAACTAATATCTTAAAATATATTACAGATTTAGCTGCTAAAGAGAATCTTAAAGCAGATAATTTATGGCTTGATAGTATACCAAAAGATTTAAGTATTAAAGATGTACTAAGCAAGTATAAAATAGATGGAGAACATGTAAACGCTATAATAGGTGAATATGATGATCCATCAAGTCAAACACAAGGATTACTTACTTTACCACTTTATGAACTACACAATACTATTGTATATGGTCTTACAGCGGCTAATAAAGAAACATTTATAAGAACAGTAGTTTGTTCTACAAGCGCACTTTATTCAAGTGAAGATGTAAACTTCTATATAATTGACTTTGGTTCAGAATCATTTAGAGTATTTAATAAATTTCCACATGTAGGTGGAGTAGTATTCCAATCAGAATCTGATAAATTAGATAAACTATTTAAGATGTTAGATGAAGAAATTATAAATAGAAAGAATCTATTTGTTGATTATAATGGAGATTATGATATTTACAATAAAAATAGTGGAAAGAAATTACCACTTTATGTAGTAATTATTAACAACTATGATGTATTAAAAGAACAATATGCTTCTTATGAAGAAATGTTATTAAAGTTATCTCGTGAAGGTAAGAGATATGGTGTATTATTCATTATAACAACTACTTCAAAATCAGGTTTATTCTCAAGATTCCTTAAGAATTTTGAAGATGAATATGTACTTGATATGAATGATAAAGATGAATATTCAGATATACTTGGTAGATTAGGAAATGTATATCCTTCAGATAACCCTGGTAGAGGTTTATTTAAGAGGGATAAGATATTAGAATATCAAGTCGCACAAATTTGTGATGAAGAAAATACAGTACAATATATTAAAGATGAAGCAGAACAGTTAAATAAAAATAATACATATAAAGCTAAACAAATTCCAGTATTACCTGAAGTTTTAACTTTAGATATGATACTTGATTCAAATATCAATATTAAAAATATACCATTTGGTATGGAAAAAGAAACATTAAAAACTGCATACTATAATTTCTCAAGTAATAAGTCAATACTTATAAGTTCTAATGAATTAGAGAATACAATTAATCCATTAAAATACTTATTAAAGACTTTTATATCTATGAAAAATATTGCGCCTATATTATTAGACTTTGAAGGTGATTTTGAAAGTTTAAAACCATATTGTAGTTCATATATATCTACAGATTTTGAAAAGAATATAGATACCGCAATTAATTTCATTGATGAAAAAATAAAAGGTTCTCAATACTATGCAGTATTAATTGTATGTGGATTAGAAAAATTTAAATCAAAATTAGATACAAATAAGATTACACAATTACAAAATAAAATAAACGAAGTAGATAATTGTAAGGCAGTATTTATAGATACCGCATTCGTTTTAAAGAAACTTGCATTTGAACCATGGTATACAAGCCTTGTACAAGGTAATAATGCTTTGTGGATAGGCGCAGGTATTATGGATCAAGGTTCTGTAAAAATTTCTACTTTTGAAAAGAAATATAGTGAAAAGATTAATAATGAATTTGGTTGGTTAGTTAAAAATGGTGATGGTTCATTAATTAAGTTAGTAAATGGTGATGCTCATGAAGAATAAGGTTTTAATAACACTCATTGTTCCTACATTAATGGAAACATATGATGTGTATATTCCAGTAAATGAAAGGATATCTAAAATTAAAGAATTAGTAATAAATTCTATATCAGAATTTACTGAAAATGAGTTTGATAAATCTAAAGAATATAACCTAATTAATGCCAAAACAGGAACTATATATAAGAACAGTGAAATAGTTAGAGATACTGACATAACTAATTCAACAAAAATCTTAATAAATTAAAGGTCTTAAAGACCTTTTTTTATGCAAAAATGTTGACACGATTTATAGAATGTGCAATAATTATAATAGAGGTGTAGAATGAACGAGGGCATACTTAATAGTGATATGGAATTAGCTATAAAGAAGAATAGTTATCAAGTAGACGAATTGACTGAAATACTATCTAGTATATATACAGATGGTAATACACTTTCAAACTTATTTGATAATACAAATTTTTCTGCTTTTAAAAGTAAACTCGGTATTAATCTAAACGAATTTACTCATGTTAAACAAAGATTAGATTCATTTGGTTTAGTACTTAAAAATGTTTATGAAGGCTATATTATGCAAGCTAATGAAATAACACAAGTATCATCTAAGAAATTCTAAACTCAATCTGTAAATAAGGGAGGTATATTTTAATGGATTTTACAGGATATAATATTGGAGCCATAAATGATTTGGCTAAGGATATTAAAAATTCATATGATTCACTAGGAAAAATTATGTCTGAACCATGGCCAGCATTAAGAACAACTATGCAAGCTGAATGGGTTGGACCCGATGAACAATCATATGAAGGACAATTAGCAAAAGATATTTGTGATCTATATGAAGTTTGTAGAGTAACTATTCAAAACTTAATGAGAAATGTTGTTGCTATAGGAGAAGCATGGAAAGAATTCCAAGCAAAAAATACAATTGCTGGTGCTGAAAGATTTCAAGCAGTAGGAGCTTTATTCACTGGAATAACATTAGATGGTTTTGATATTGCTAGTGTTGTAAAAAGAGAACAAGTAGATTTTACTTATTATACAAATTATGGATTAGTAAATGGTCAATCTTCTTACAATACTATTAATGCTGCACTTGAACAATATATAACTGAAGTTAAAAATGGTGTAGGTGCTTTATATCAAAGTTTAGATTCATCTAAAGCATTTTTAGGTGGAGGACAAGCTCAAAGTATTAATGAATATATGGTAAGAATTGGTCAAGCAGTAGGTAACTTATCAACTTCTCATAATAAAATAAAAGAAGACCTTGCTACATTACTTGCAAATTACAATTCTCAAGTTCAAGAAAGTGTTGCTGCAGCAACTGATGCAGATGAATATACTACATTTTCAGTAAATGGAGGACAACAATAAAGATAATTTATTATTATCTTTATACAAGTACTTGTTAGTACTTGTATAAAGGTACTAGTGGAGGATTTATGAAAGTAATAAAACAAGATGTATACGATAATAAGCGTAAAGAAAGTAAAACTAATAATAGTTCAATAGCACCCCAACAAACAGGTGCTTCTTTCGTGAATAGCGTAGCATCTGCACTAAATAAAGTACAACAAACTGCAACAAAAGTAACAAAAGTAACAACAGTTGTAACGCCAACAAGTACTACACAAAAAAAGACAGAAGTACATTATCAATCGGCTATCAATACCCTTGATACATTTACAGCTTATATTGATAATGTTAATACATATTTGAGTGATGCAATTGAGCATTTAAAAAAAGGAATAGTTGTAAATGATACAACGCCATTTGCTGATAAAGCAAATACAATAAAAACAGATTTAGGTAATTTAAGAAATACGCTTAAAACCGAAATAATACCTGAATTAAGTAAATCAAGGTGATAATATGGTAGCTTTTGATATAAATATAGAACAAATAGAAAAAACTATAGTATCTATAAATACAAATTTAGATAGGTTTAGTGAAAATCTTCAAAGTTTAAATAATAGTTTATCTAATATAGATTCATGTTGGCAAGATGGCAGAACGGGTGCTTTTATTTCACACGTAAATAAAGATAATGGAATGATTGCTACACAAATGGAATCTCTAAAACAAACGGTTGCTATTTCAAAAGACTTTGTGGAAGGTTTAAAACAATATGTTAAATCAAGTTTAAACTTAACCGTAATCAAAACATTGAAGTATAATTCTGATAATGTAGAGACTGCAATATCTTGCTTAAATAATGCATCAATACAATTAGATTATGCTATAGATAAATTAAAACAAGTAAGTCTAACATCCGCATTTGTATATTACAATAAATTTAATGATATTAAGAACAATATAAGTAGACTTAAAACAAATATTGAAAGTTTAAAAACTTTATTAACAAGTTTAAATAATAATGTTAAAAATACATATCAAACAATGAGAGATAAATCATCTAAAGCAAATCCTTATATAATAGGTGATAAGGAAATGCTATTTTATAAATATAGAGTAGAAACACCAAATATATAAAAGAAAGAGGGATAAAATGAAATACGATAAATACTTACCAATAGGAACAGTAGTATTATTAAAAGACGCATTAAAAAAAGTAATGATAACTGGGTTTTATGTTAAAAGTACAGAAGATGATAAAGTATTTGATTATGCAGGATGCATATATCCTGAAGGCGTAATTTCTTCAGATCAAAATTTAATGTTCAATCATGACGATATAAGTGATGTATATTATATGGGATATATTACTGATGAACAAAGAACATACAATGAAAAAATTATAGACATAATTAAAAAAATTGAATCAGGTGAAGTAAAACTTCCAGAAGAATAAAATAAATAGGGGAGTAATCCTCATTTTTAATTTAAAGACAAGGAGGTGACAACATGGCATTAATGGTAAGAAAAACTGAAAACACTTATGAGACTAGAGAACATAAAGCAAATACGAGTGTTGGACAATTACATACGTCAAAAACTAACAATCAAAGTTATGGCACAAGCGAATATGAACAAGTTGATTATAGTAATTTTGATGATGCTTCATTTGGCAGAGAGAGTAAAGATGTAATTAATGAGTATAAAAAGAATAATAGCTCTGCATCGAGAGCTAAAGACAAAGTTATGCATTATACTGATGATGATTTTGTTGAAAGCAAAGACATGATAATGGATTTTAAAATTAGGAATGCCCAAACTAAAAGAGCAAAAGTAAAAATAATCCTTGAAAAAACTCAAAGTAGAATTGATAATGAAGTGCCAGACTTGGTAAAGTATATAGAAGAACATGACTTTTCGACAGAAGATAAAGCAGCAGTTAGAGACGCGGTTCAAAATTTACAGTTAGCATTAGATGCAGGTTATTATTCCGACGTTAATGATTTAATAGATATTTTAAAATTTAAAGTAGATCAAGATAGAACAAAAGAACTACTAGCTACTTCTAATGTCAGTTCATATATATCGAGAATGCAATCTGCTTTAAATCATTCTGATTATGATATAGATCCACAAGTTAGAGCTCAAATGCAACAACTTATTGATGTATATGCAAATGTAGATAGTACTTGCGGATATGATAATGTTAAAACATATACTGACTTAGTAAAAGAGTATTATGATAGTGTTGGACAGCAGGCTATAGTATATGCAATAAATAAGAAAGACTATAGACCACAAACAAAAGAAAACTTTTATACATATCTGATTGATAAGTTCTCAGATGGTATGGTAAAAGCTGGTAATGTTATTGGAATTAATGACTATGTTGCTAACTCTAAAGTCGTAGATTTTACGACTAAAGAAATCGCAAGTGCATATAATTTGGCAAGAGAAGTAAATAAACAAAATTTACAAATCCTTGAAGGATTATATGATACCGCTTTAAGTGCAGGAAGATTTATACCTGGAGTGGATAACGAGGCAATAAAAAAAGAAATATCTAAAAATCGTACACAAAGTATATTGGATTATTTTGATCCAAATGGTGAATATACTGACATTGCAGATGCGAATGCTTTTATGGGATTTACATCAGATGGATCTTTAACAAAACTTTCAGGTGGTGTTTATAGAGTAGGTGCAATTGTTGCACTAGGTAAAGTAGCAGGTGCTAAACTAGGTCCAGTTGCTGGCGCTAAAGTTGCAACCGGTATCCAAGTATCAACTGCAGTAACACAAGCATATTCTCAAGCACTTCAAGATGGTTATAATAGAAATAGCGTAGTACTTGATATAGGCGATAAGGATACAAAAATTAAAGTTGATTATTCTAAATATTTGGAAATCAGAGATTTAGATGAAGGAGAAAAAACGTCATTCTCATCTGTACAAACGACAGATCCAAATGGTAATAAAGTAACACTAGAATTATCAATCAAAAAAATATCTGATGACAATTATGAAGTTACTGATCAATATGGTAGAAAATATAATTATAGTGGTTTAGAAGAACATGACGTGCTTCAAGCAGAATTTAGAGCAATTGCTTATGGTGGCTTTGAAGCTCTACAATGGTATCTTGGTAGAAAAAATAATGACTTATTTAAAACTAAAGTTGGTGGAAAATATGTAGACCTTCAAGAAACTGTAATAAAGAACGTACTAAAAAGAACTGGATTAGATATCTTAGATGCAGCTGTAGAAACGCCAATACGTTCGTTAATAGATTATACTTATGATGATGATTTAACATTCAAAGAAGCATGGGAAAAACAAGGAGGATGGAGTGGACTTTTAGTTCAAGCGGGAATAGGTGGTGTATTTTCGTTGGGCTTAGAGACTGCCACTAATGATGTGTTTAGATCTGCTTTAAAAGAAGGCATTGAAGGATTCGTTAATAATAATCAAGGAGCATTCTTTGGATTTGGTAAGAAACCTGTTGAATATGACTATAATTTAGATGTACAAAAATATAGAGAAATACAAGATGCTTGGAAAGTAACTGAAGCAGCAACGACTAGCAATCTAAATGTAAAAAAACGTATTGAATATTTATGTCAAGAAAATTCGTGGTTACGTAGTGCCATACAAGCAGACCAAAATGGTTTACAAATTTCATTGAAATCAGCTCAACAAATAGATGTATATAATCAATACAAACAATTAAAAGACATTTATGCAAATAACATGCAGAGTCTGGAAATTGCTGGTACAGTTCTTACAGGTTCGGAATCAATATTAAATAATAGTTTAAAACACTATATTACTGTTAATAACATAGATATAGACGCATTAACAGAAACTAACAAAAGAGCTATATATGATATGCTAAAAAATCAGAAAGAAATAGGAGCTTTTGTTGACTATGATACATTCAAAAAGAATTATGTTGATATAATTGCAGATACATTTGATGAGCAAGCATTAAATAACGATATGTTTGGTAGTTATATTGCTAATAAAAAAGGTATAGATACACAATTGGGTATTATAAACGCAGCTGAAGCAGAAATAGAAAGATTAAAAAAATTAAACGATGGCTGGTTAGAAAATGCAATTCAAGATTCGCAAAAACTTGGACGTGTATCTGTATTTGGAGAAGAACAAGCTGACATATATAGTAAATATGCTGCCGCAAAAGCATCTCAAGATAATGCATATCAACAATTAGTAAAAATACAATCGACTGATGGATTTGATTATGAAATGATTAGGTATCTACAAAAATCTGGAATTGATCCAGCAATGTTAAGCGATGAATATAAGAGAACGCTATTACAGGGTGCAATAGATTCTGGACTCGTTAATAGTGAAACTACATTTGATGGATTTATGAGTCAATATAATTCAATTAAACAATTGAGTACTGCTGGAGTTGTAGTATTTGATCATACATTGGATCTCACAGGGAAAATGCTAGATCAATTAGATGATGCAACAAAAAAGACAGCACGTATAGTAGTCAAAGATACACTAAATTCCGATGACTTAGATGTTGCAAAAAAACCAGTTAATAATACGGTTTTAAGCGTTGAAAAGATGAAAGACGTTTTGGACGCAATGAACGTGGATGCTACAAGCTTTGATGGATTAAATCGTGCACAAATTATTGCAAAACTTGAAAACTGGACAAGTTATGATAATTTATTATCTAACAAGGATGTTGCGGTAAAAGTACTAAATACATTACCGGCAACAGATGTAATGAATATACTAGAACATACTAAGGATAATAGTTTAATTGCACAAGTATATGGCGATTTACCATCCGCAACAAGACAATATCTAAAACAAAATATGGAACTTTCTTTAGGTTATGAGCTTGCAACCAAATATGGACTTGAGGAATTATATAATCCAAATGCAGCAGGACTTGTTAATTTCAAAAATAATATAGCTAATATGTATGAGCAAAGATTTCCTGGTATCTTTGATGTTTCTAAAATCAAAGCCGATACAGATAAAATTTTCTTTTATACTGATGAAAGATTTGCTGCTATATATAAAAATCCAGCTGCAATGGCATTTAATAATGCATATAGTGAAAGTTTTATAAACATGAAATATGATAATTTGGCTATTGAAAATAATATCAACCATGAAGTAGTACATGCAGCAGCGCGTGACTCATTAACTGGTGTAACTGGATTTGATGGTTATAATACCGCTTTAAATGAGTGCGCTACAGAATATATGAATAAATTGTTGATGGGTAAGAATTATTATACTTATCAAACAGGTTGCCAGTACTGTGGATATCAGCCTGGTTCTGAGAGATTTTCGGATATATTAAAAGCAGCAGGAATATCTAATGAGCAGTTTGCTACTTACTATGCAGCAAGAGATGCAGTTGGATTCAAAAATGCAGTTGATAGTAAATGTGGGGCAGGATTCTTTGATTGTACTACGCAACTACTTGAGGTTGCTATAGGACCTGATGGTGCAGCATCCGAAGATGCAATTGGTCAATTATATAGTATGATTAGATCGGTATATGCAGGGAGGTAAATATGGAAGAAGTAATTAATAAATTATATGAAAATTTAATTAATGTAGTATTAAAGGATTTTACTGATCCTGAAATGATAGAAAATGTTAAAACAACTTATCGTAATTTGCTATATAAAAGATGTACACCAACATTAAAAGCAGAAACTAATATGATGGAAGCATACGATTTTCTATATGATATTGAGTATAACTATTGGATAGATAAATCTTTATCATATAAACAACATATTTTAGTTGAAGATATTAATTATAACAGGATTGCTAAAATTCACTATATGGCATTAGAGAGTGCAAAGGCAAGAAAAACAACTAATAAAACAATTTCAGCTGATGAAGTAACAAAATTGATGGATGAAGCTAATGCCTTGAAAGATAAAGTATACGAGTTTAATAAACCTCTAGCAGAAAATTATATATCTGAAATTGCTTTAAGCCTTTCATATGCTGCAGGAAATGATGATATTATAATATCAGAAGTAGAAAGTATAAAAAAATAAAAAAATGTAAAAAAAAGTATTGACAAATACTTTTTTTTATAGTATAGTATAGTTAGTTTAGAGATAGGTAAAAATAATATTACTACCTACTATACAATAAAGATATATAAATTCAGTAATAATAGTCTTTATATATAATAAAAATAGTATTTAATCTAGTACATATTATTTTATAAACCCTAGACATAATATTAAGTAAAAAAGGTTATACAATACAAGAATTAAATTGTATAATTCATTTGCTTAATATTTCTGAGAAATGCTGAATGCAATTTCTACCACTCTAAACTGTATGATCATATGAAGAGGAGAAACTTCACGGTAGAAATATTACACTAAATACTGATAATATTTAGAAAGTTCCTAAAAAGAACAATTGTAATTTTCTAAACTCAGAAATGTTAGTTTTATCAGAATTAACATTTTTTTTGTGTTCAAGTGTAAAGTTAAAATAAAAGTATATAAAAATATTAATAGAATATGTTATAATAAGGTTGGATATTTTAAAAGGAGTGGTAATATGAAGAAATATCTAGCATTATTATTAGTAGTTTTAGTAACACTAACTATGGTAGGATGTGGTAAAAGTAAAAAAGAAGAAACTGCACCTAAAGCTGTTACTAATAAGTCAACATCAATTACAAAAGCTAACATCAGTGAAAAAGTTATAATGGAAGAAGAAGGGATTAAAGTTACTGCTAAATCAATATCTTATAGTAGTTATAGTACTGATATTAAATTATTAATAGAAAATAATACTGAAACAGATTTAAGCTTTTCAGTAAATAAATTATCTATTAATGGTATTATGATTGATTCAGGATTATACGCTAATGTATCTGCAGGTAAAAAGAGTAATGAAAGTATAACTTTATATAGTGATGATTTAAAAACTGCAAATATAACTGCACTAAAAGATATAGAATTTGAACTTGAAGCATCAGTAAATGGTGGTTCATATGACACAGTTGCAACTTCAAAAGTTAGTTTAACTACAGATGTTAAAAACTATACTCAAAAGTATAACACTAAAGGAACAATAGTTGTAGATGAACAAGATGTTAAAATCTATGTTTTAGGTAAAAAGGTAAATAAAAAATATAAAGATGTTGATATTGAACTTTATATTGAAAATAATAGTGATAAAACTATTAGAGTATCAACTGATGATGAATCTATAGATGGATTTATGGTAGACGCATCTTTCTTTGTAACTGTAACACCTGGTAAAAAAGCTTATGAATCTATCAAATTATATAGTGATGATTTAGAAGATGCAGGTATAAAAGATTTTAGTGAAATGGATGTTATCTTCGAAATATATGATTATGATACTTATAGAGCAATAATAAAAACAGATTCAATTACACTAAAATTTTAAAAGGAATAACAATTCCTTTTTTTTATGTTATAATTAAAGTGGTGATAATATGGAATTTGCAATAATTATAATTTTAATAGGAATATTAATTTCAATACCAGTTACAATAATTATAGTAGTAAGAAAGAAATGTTTTAAAAGATTTAGCGAATATAAAGAAGAACTTTTAAAGGGTAAATCTCTAGATACTGCACTACAAGAGTATATTGATACTATAAGACCAGGATTAAAGGTAAAAGAAACCATAATTAGAAATGGAATAAAATATAATCGTAAAAAAGAATCCTGCGTATATTACAAATTTATTCTAGAAGGTGATAGTACTTGGTATGCGGGTATACTATGTAATGAAGGCATTTATACAGAATTTGGTAAAGATATGGTTTTAAAAGATACTCCTATTTTAAATCATTTATTAAAACAAGTATATAATAAACCGAAAAGAGAGATAAATGATGAATATTTTGCATATCTATCAGGAATTGATAATAAATATGGATTTAACTTATATGAAGATGAAAAGGTTATATTTAATGCAATAGTACCTAATGTTACAAAGGACGATAATTTTTCTATAGGTATAAATGCCAAATTTACAATGACTAATGAAAGAATACTTATATATAATGGTGCGGGTTTGTGGACAATATATCTTCATGATGATATTTCAAATGTAAAAAGAGAAGAGAGATATGTTGCTATAGACCTTTCTAAAATATGTGTTTTTGGTGAAATGGATATGTTTATAGCTACAGGATTTAATTTTTATTTTAAACCTGATGATATGGAAAAATTTATGGATATAATAGAAGGTATAATAAGATAATTAAGGAATATGCACATTCCTTTTTTTTATACATTCATACTATAAATTAGATAGGAGGCTAATATGTTATTTGGAAATAAAAAATGTTGTGGTGATCCTACTATGGAGTCACCTATAATGGAACCAGTAATAACTAAATGTATAGAAAAAGAGTTTTATCACGAGGTACCACATTGCTGTCCAATACATACTCATATAATAAATAAACATATATATAATCATACTTATACACCACAATATACATGTGATGAAGAAAATATAGTAATTAATAACGACAATGGATCTTGCTGCAATTTTATGAATAATAATATGATGTAAAGAAGAATACTTGTATTCTTTTTTTATGGTATAATTAAAATGGTGATAGTATGAATTATAAATATATCGCACTTGTACCTGCATATAAACCTAATGATATGTTAAAAAGTGTAGTAGACGATTTAAAAGATTATGGTTTTATAGTTATTGTAGTAGATGATGGATCAGGTAGTGAATATAAGAAGTATTTAAATGTTAATGCAGATAAAGTTATATCTTATGAAACTAATATGGGTAAAGGATATGCCTTAAAAACTGGATTTAAATATATAAAAGAAAACTACAATAATTATATTGTAGTGAATGTTGATTGTGATGGTCAACATAAAGCAGATGATGCTTATAAATTATGTGAATATGTTAAAGATAATCCAAATATATTAGTTATTGGTAAAAGATTAAGAAAGAAAAATGTACCAATAAGAAGTAAAATAGGTAATGCGATAACTCGTTTTATATTTTTTACTGTAACACTTAGACATATATATGATACCCAATCTGGATTACGTGCTTTTAGTGAATCTTTAATGGATTATATGATGAATATAAAAGGTAATAGATTTGAATATGAAATGAATGTATTACTTTATTTAAATAAAAATCATATTAAACATAAAGAAATAGAAATTAAAACAATATATATAAATAATAATAGGGGATCTCACTTTAAAGTATTTAGAGATTCATTTAGAATATATAAACAAATTATAAAATATAAAAAAATACCAATATTACTATTTATACTAGATTTTATATTGTTAACAATATTATATAAATTGACAAATAAAATAATATTATCAAATATAATATCAGGAATAATATGTGCAAGCCT
>JAEEGL014009233.1_pt1 | contig 19511 bp, 19 predicted proteins | sample 9134231 | NCBI WGS metagenome assembly JAEEGL01 (sample SAMN16246548, study PRJNA631951) | gut metagenome | biome: gut microbiome; feature: rumen; material: fiber-attached | host: Bos | place: Iran: Karaj | collected 2018-10 | reverse complement strand
TCTCCCATATCAAAATGATTACTCTTATAACAGGACTTAAGCGATTTTTTAATCTGTGATGGATTCTGCATTACAAATGTCCCACTTATATTACTTAAGCATTCAGAAAAACGATAGGTTGTTTCTATTTTACTGCATTCCGATGCTCCCCAGTATTTTGAAAAATCAACAATATAATCTATATCACTGCCGGTAAAACGATAAATACTTTGCCAGTCATCCCCAACACAAAACAAATTATAATCCGAAGAATCTCTCATCTCCTTTAGAAGTGTAAACCTTGATTTTGATATGTCCTGATATTCATCCACAATAACATATTTATATGGATTTACGTATTTCCCCTCTCTAATCATCTGTGATGCATCATTAATCATATCATTAAAATCTATTTCATCATTTTTCTTAAGCTCAGCATTATAGGCATCATATATAGGGCCCAGTATATCCAATATGTCTATCCGGCTCCTATAATAATCCGGCCTGTATACTTCCCTTATATGTTCAATCGTTGTATTGTTACTTTTTATCAGAGATATTACGGTTGACATTAATTCAGCTAACCCGCTGAATATATTACCCGAGTGATTTTCCTTGATTCTTTTCCAGACAACCTCATCAGGGATAGGATGTATAATAACATTATTAGTCCTTAACTTCTTATCAAGTTCCTCCAGAAGTGTACCTTTAGAACGTTCATAAGCATAACACTCTATCAGTTTAGTATTATTCTCCTGATGCAACGCTCTCTTCCATTCCATTCCTTCCAGGTACTCCTCCGATGGAGATTTACCAGTTCTGGATCTGAAATAAAGCGGAACATTACCGTCCTCATCGATGCCGAAGTATTCAATATATATACCATATTCCGGCAAATAAAAATCGGGGATATATTGTGCATATTCTTCTGTTCTTGTGTCTATCTCATACGCTTTCTCATATTCATACTCAATTCCATTACAATACAGAAAATTAGCAATATCCATTTCACCATAACTTTTAACATTTTCTTCATTAAGCGTAATGGGCGGATTCATCTTCAAATAATCTTCATATTCCTTTTGATTTGAAAATTTGAACTCCGAGATACGCGTTTTAGGATTATATATATAAAAATCGCACAATGATTTAATATAGCCTGAATCTTTCTCATATTTTTGAAGTAGGTCAATAACAAATTTCCGTAAATTAATCTTCGTTATTCTGGGCGTCACTCCCTTAACAGTCTTTATTATATTCAGGCCCAACTTATGAAATGTAGAAACTTCTATATCACAGTCTGTCTCTTCGGCTACACGTTTCTTCATTTCATCGGCTGAGGCATTGGTAAACGACAACATCAGAATATCTTCCGGTCTGCATGTTCCTGTTCTCAACATGTATTTAACCTTTCCGATGATTGTAGTTGTTTTACCACTGCCTGCACCTGCTATTACCAGGTGATTTCTCATAGGCTTAACTATACTGAGCATCTGTTGTTTATCAAGTTGTCTCCCCTCCACATCACGTATAACCTGATATCCGATTTCAACAAGGCATTCAGCCACTTCATTGTTATGCTCAATTATTCTTTTTTCAAAATCTCTGACTAAAGAATCAAGTATTCCCTTTCTCTTAATAAGTTCCTTTCTGGAAACAAATATCAAAAACCGTGTTTCATCAATGCTTTTACAAAAAGTCGCAACATTTGCAGACACCTGATCAGCATATGAATTCTCTATGAATGTTCCTTTATCCAAAAACTTTTTCTCAACACAATCCACATAAATATCAATATCCTTGCAGATTTCAGCAACATTATCCTTATCTTTCTTTATCTTTTCTGTGAATTTGTCAATCAAAAACATGCGCATTTATCTCATCTGTATTTATCGATTATTCTTATATACTCACACATTTTTGCGATCGCTGTTGGAGTAAAACCAGCTTTTTTTTACGATTACAAGTATTATAGAACCTGCAATCGTCATTACAATCGGTGATATTATCATAAGCACATTTTATACTTGCTGGTGTCGTATCATTATCTATTGTTTTTGCTTTGCTTGATGCCCTTTTAATCTCAGTCTGCTGTTCAACAATATTTTTTTCTTCCCATACTATACTTTCTTCAAGATTGGGTGCATACGCTCTTCCCTCATCAGTCAATGTCCATCTGTTGTCATTTTTGATAATCTTTCCGATTTTAGCACCGGTTCTAAGCGCCTCTTCAAATAATGCAGCAACACCTGTTCCTACTCTTTCGAAATTCGATACCGAAACATTTTCGGCATCAATAAACACTTTTGTCTTCATAGAAATCAATAGTTCCTTTCTATCCGACCTTATTTCTTCTTATTATCCTTAAACACATTCTCCCTGTGATACTTAAGAAACGGCTTATTTTCTTCATCGACTTCAATCTTAATGCCCTTAAGGCCAAGTGTTGTCACATCAGCTCTTGTGAGCAGTTTTGAAATCATAATCTGCCCATTATCTTTGAATGATATATATCCCTCATCAAAAAGCCTGTCATGGTTAGCGCAAAGAAGTAAACCGTTGTATCTTGAGACTTTATCTTCTTCGTTACTCTTGCTCCAAGGTATTATATGGCTGGCTATAAGCATATCTTTAACTTTTATGCCGCATATACAGCACTTAAAGCCAAACTTATTCAATATGCGTCTTCTAAACTCTCCCTGATTACCACGAACCTTTACAACTGCTTCTTTCTCTTTACCTAAAAGTGGCCGTTCAAAATCATAAACTTCTTTTATTTCTTTTTGTATATCTGTTTCGACCTTTTTTCTATAATTATATACCTTATGACTGTATATATATTCTTTGAGTTCTTTTACCACTCTTATCGGCGCCTGTAGCGAACCTGAAAGGCCATGCTCATACATATTAGATAACGGTATTCCTTCACCCGCATAGTACCCGATTGGCTCTATTTCAATACAATGACATTTCTCACCTATCTTGCGTCCACCGTATGGTTTGTCATCTATAGTTGTATACTCTCTAAAATCCGATACCGCAACACATTTATATCTGATCGTTTTCTCCTCATGACTCGAGTATATGTAACATATATCACCTTTCTTAACCTTACGGTTCGTAATCCATTCAACGTTTCCGATCTCTCTAAATGCGTCATCAACCCTAAATCTTTGGGGATTGCAAGGAAATATCCATTCTGTGGGTTCAGTATCTTTCTTACGACTGGATTTGTAGTTTTCTATGTATTCGATAACAGCCGCATCGGTAGCACTATCTCCATACCATATATTACTATGCCCCATGCCTTTTACCTGATATGTTCTATCATTTACAGGAACCAATGTCGCTTGCGACGCTGTGATATTATAATCTATATGCCCCTTCGTTTCTTTCCTATCATTACTACGATTTCTGCGTTCTATCTGTGCTTCTTTGGATACCTTTCTTAATTCTTTGTACACTGTAGCATTCTTATACCATCCAACAATATACTGCCCCCTCCCTTGAGGAGCTTTAGCCACCCAGACAACAAGAACACCATTAATGCTCACATCATTTACTTTCGCCCCAAGTTTATCTATATGGATTCGTCCAACCTTAGGACTCTCCCCAGTCTTCTCCTTGCCCGGCTTAACATATCCGTAGTATTTTCTTGAATGTGGTAGGAAATTGAATATCTCGTGACCTATATGTTCATTATTCCATTTTCCACCGTTTATAGGTCTATCATCATTAACATAGCCTTTGTATTCTTTCATCCATCCGGTTCTACAATATAGGATTTTCATAGACACTCTCCTTTCACCACATATGTTTCATGTCATACTCTGTCCATTACGCTACCTTTACCAACTCTACCCCAAAACATCCCTTCGCTATCATATCAAGCGTATAAGCTATCTCCGAAAAATCCCTGTCAAGATCAAGTGACCTTGCCGATATCATATTACCGCCTATCGGAACTGACATTGACGGTATCACATCTTCAGTAGTTTTAGCATATAAGAGCATTCCACTCACATTTCCGCTATGTGTCTTGTCCTCATTCTTTACATATGCATATATCTGATATATGTTACTGCTGTGAAGCATCTGTTTGCCCATATAACCAAGCAATGAATGCTTATAAAACTTAGCATCAATGATAAGGGTCTTTCCTTTATACCTAAGCATTATGTCCGAATGCATACCGGGAAGCTGTGATATTTCATAACTACTTATATCCTCCGGCAGATCCCATCGTATGGGATTGTCATTAGCCTTTAGCATAGGAAAATGCTGCCTGTAGTATTCAAGGATGAATTTCTCGTATAGCATCGGCATACTTTCCTCATCAAATAGAGTGAACTTATTATTCCCCGCCATTGTTGACGGAAGCAGGCTCTGCCTGATAAAGCGGCATATATTCATAAGGAGTTCATAGTTACGGTTATTTCTGTGATACTGCAGGCGTCCCCACTGTACCGAAGACAGCTCAATATCAGATATATTCTGAAAAAACATCATCTCGGATCTGAGAGTCTTTTTATACTTAACAGATACTTCGGGGCTTCCTATCAGTTTCATGGCTGAAGCCTTAAGTATCCGGTTAAGCTCATTATCTTCTGACAGTTCATCATAACAGCAATCAACCATCTGCATCTTCAAAGCTCTCAAGCGACCGGTCTCATACGGATGGAGTTTTCCTCTTAATGTCTTAGTCTGTTCTTCATGTTCCACGTAAGTCCTGTAAAGGCCATGCTTAAGCTGAGATGCTATCCCTCTTGAAAGAATGGCAGCAAACATATCCTCTATATGTTTAAAATCCTCAGTCATGATGTCCGCAAAGTTCTGTTGCCTGAGTATCCTGAAGGCATAGCAGAGCATATGAAAGATATTTCTGATTATGATCTTAGAATCATCCATTAAATACGTCTCCAAGAAGGTTTTCCCAATATATCAGTTTATCTTTGTCATCAAACCAATACTCCTGAAGTGTCGGAATGATGTCATATTCCAACACTGAATGCAGCCAGTCATCTGTATACTCTTCATCTTTTCCAAGACAGAGATAACTGTGTCCTATCTGGAAACCATCCCCTAAAGCGTGATCTTCTGCTATGGCTTTATTCAATGCGACAACAGCGTTGATAAAGGAATCAAACAATTCTTCACCTATTCCGGTCTGATATTCCTTAAATCCTTTGCTGCCAAATCCGGGAGACATCCTATAAAAACTAAACCGTCTCCTCAGCGCATAATCTATCAAAGCCAGGCTCCTGTCGGCAGTATTCATCATTCCGATAAGATATAGATTGTCCGGAACTGAAAATGGTTCATGATTATACGCCAAAAATGTATCTTCTCCTCTATAATCTGCCTCTATCAGCTGAAGAAGTTCACCGAAAATCTTGCTCAGATTTCCTCTGTTTATTTCATCGATTATAAAGAAATAGCTATTATCCGGATCTCTTCTTGCTTTATTACAAAAATCATAGAAGATACCTGTCTTTAATGCAAAGTCAGCTCCATCAGGCTTATATCCCATTATAAAGTCCTCGTATGTATAATTCTGATGGAACTGTATCATTGCAACACGTGAACTATCCTTCATACCCATAAGTGAATATGCAAGGCGCTTTGCTGTAAATGTTTTTCCTACGCCCGGTGCTCCCTGAAGTATCACATTCTTCTTTCTTAAAACTATTCCTTTTAGCTTTAAGTATTCTTCTTCATCCATAAATACTTCAGATAAGAAATCATCCACCGTATATCTCTCATAAGGCGTATCCTTATCTATTGAGTCATTTACACTTTCAACTGTTTCCAAAACATCAGCATCCGTCTCCATTTCTATAGTATTCTTGTCTGAATACAACGGATATTTTGAAAGGTCTACCAAATCGAGTGCCTTGTCCAGCTCGGGTCTCAATTTCCATATATATGATCCTCTACTCTCTTTAGGTGCACTTTTTCCAACAAAGAGAACGGGCCAGTATTTGTAATTGACCGCATCCCTGTTCATAGTAGGACAATTGGTTTTAGCAACAATCCTTTTTGCAAGAGAGGATGCCCCGGTATTATACCAGTTTTTCGATCTCCCGTATTTTTCCGACAATTCGGTACAGGTTGCCTGTCCGCCAATATCCTTAAGACGCTTCATCATTGTAAGGCTGCTTTTTCCAAATACGTCATTGTCGTTTAAAAGAGCTACCCAGTCTTCTACCGAAAACCCGGGATTATAGTTTACCGGGAACCATACATCCTGCCCAAAATAGCGACTGATATAAAAAACTATGTCCGCAGTCAGCGTTCTATACTCGGGATCAGGATAACATTTATCTGTAAGAAGCGAGCGGATAAGATCCGTGATATTATGATTATTGATGATATGATCGTGAATTTGATCACAGATTTTAAACGCTCCTATCAGATTTTCAACATCTGCGGATTTGTAAGGAAGAATGTCACTTTCAAGAATCTCAGCTGTCGGTCGTATCTCTGCATACTTATATATATAGTATTTATCCGGATATCTGAGCCAAAGATAAACACTTATCGCTCTCAGATCCTGAAATGTACTCTTCCAATCTGAACTTTTATTGTTGCGTTTTTTATCTTCCGCATAGGCTATGAATACCTTAATTCTGTCAGACAGATCACGTGATTCATCATACAGCTGCCTGAAAAGCTCCCTAAGCCCCTCCGGATCTTCTTTCGCAAACTGTACTATCATTTTCCTTGCATAATAATAGCCTGATGCAAGAAGGTTATATGTTTTCCCCAGAGATAGATCAAGCATTTCCGGAAAGTCTGATGCATCGATATTCCAGTTATTTTGAAAATGCTTAACAGCCTCCCATTTATAATCTTCCACCCCGTGAAAATGATCCGGGAGGTGCTTGAGATATGCTTCTTCGACCTGCTCCAGTACGTTCAGATTGATCATAAAAATCAACTCCTTTACTATCTGTTATACATTTACAACATCATCAGCCTGCCTCAGTTTAATAGTTCCCTTATCTTTGTTCTCAGCAGCTCTTTTCGCCTTTCGTAAAACTCCCCAAAGTACTGCAACTCTAAAGAAACACCCTCAGGAATCATGGCATGTTCACAAAAGATCTTTTTCTGTTCATCATTCATGCTATCCATAAAAGATACCAATGATTCTGCGGATTTGCTTGCATTACTACGGCCTTCCATCAGATTCAGGTTAGGGAGCGTATCACATACTTTTCGCCACTGACTCCAATCATCAGCCGAAACACCGAAAGGCTTATTCTCTTTGAAACGGGATTCCGGATGAAGGTGATCAAGTTCATACTTTACAGTATCGTTATACCAGTCGGCAGACAGAAAATATAAGATTTCCTCTGTAATCCTGTTGCTCTTTTCCACAGCTAAAATATCCTCTATCCTTGCTTCCGTTATCCTAAACTCAGGTTTTTCGTCAAGCAAGGCCTTGGTGAGCATGAAGTTATTATCCTTAATATACCCACGCAGTTTCTGAAGTTTTCCCGGCGCCCCGGATCTGAAAAAGATAAATAACTCTGCCCTTACAATATAAGTGCGTATACCTTCGAGCATACCTTCGTAATCCGGATTATTATATAAGGTATAGATCACCGGTATCAGAATATTCCAGTTATGCTCAAACCGGCTCAGATGTATTTTCAACTGCTTAAGTACTGATTCGAGTCTGTACAGCGTACCCTTAAAGTCATTCCAGTTATTTTTCAGATCATCAACGATCTTTCTGTCTATCCTGAACTGTGTAACATTTGCATACAGCATAAGGGCTGTACGTATAATAAAATCATTTGTGAAATTCGCATACGAGCCTGTAAGAATTCTTCCAAACTCTTCTCTTGCCTGTGGCCAGTATACTTCCAGAATTGACATCGTTATCTGGGATTTGCTCAATGCTTTACCGCCACTGTTGAATCTGACGAACATTTCCAGCGCATCATCTTCCATCATGTCAAAAATCTCAGTATATGTGATGATCTTTTCTTCATATACCTTCTCACACAGTTTGTTAATAAGATTTCTTGCGTATTCTTTACTATTTTCAGGAACTGCATGAATGGATTTTTCTATAGCATCTGCTCTTGTAGACCTGTCCTGGAACTCCTCGTTCATAACAGATGCTATCTCAAACTGTGTATGTGAAGCTCTTGATTCGCTGCTGAATGCTATACCATGCTTCATACTGTTGTATGTCTCGTCATCTTCCACTTTATTCTGATCAAGTTCTATGTAAAGCCTTGTGAGTCTTATCTCGCCTTTACTTTTTCTAGCGAATTTCTCCCTGATTCCTATCTCGCCAAGCAGTGAAAGATACAAAGATGTAAGCCTTTGCTGGCCGTCGAGTATCCCTGTATCAGAGCTTCTTACATCTATGGTACGAAGTTCATAATTCGGACAATCCGACTGTCTTGTACTGTTAAAAGTCGCTCCCTGAAGAAAATCGCAGAAATATGTATCCCATTTGATATTATTGTCATCAAGATGCCAGAACAAAAAGCCTGCAACAGGATAATCAAGCAATATAGAATCCCATAATTTCTCAATCTGGTTCATTGACCAAACATACTGACGTTGGAATGCCGGCATTACATATTTCCCGGCATGTATGTTCAGCATCGCTTCAAAGATGCTTATACTGTCATTTCTGATCCTGCTCATACTTGGCCTTTCCTCTTCACTTTTTTCGCTGAATATCCTTGGATATCTGTGCTCTGCTATGTTTGATTCCGGCTTAAATGTATATTCCACTCTCTTTCGGAATACGTTAATGTTCTTATCAATCCCCCCGCCGGCCGGTCTATCTGTTAAGTCTGCTGTATAATCTACTATTGTCTTTTGACTTTGTATCTGTTTAGTCTTCTGTGATTTATCTCTTCGTCCGGCCCACATTGGCCGTATCCAAAAACACAGATCAAGTGCAGCAACAGCGCATTGTTCATCCGGATAACACTCATCATCCAGTTTCGCTTTTAACTCAGTCCGAAATCCGGTATCCTCGGACAATTCTTTTTCGAAATCCCTGAAAATCGTCCAGAGATCCATAGCACGCAAGACCTCACTTTCTCTGTTGGAGATTTCTTTTTTTCCTATCCTGCGTGCAACCTCTTTATAAAGGTCCTGTTTAAAGATACAATACTTTTCAGGGTATCGGAGCCATAGATAAGTGCTGATCGCCGGCATATTTTGAAAATGAACTTTGTATTGTCCTCGGCTTAACCGTTCCGCAGCTTCTGTGAACTCCTGACATCTTATATCTATAGGTTTAGACTCATCATACAATTTCCGGAACATTTCCCTTACGTCATCAGGCTCACGTGTTGCAAGATTTACGATAAGCGCTCTGGGAGTATATCCTGAGCTATGAAGATAATCCGCAGCCTTTTCCGTAGCCTTTGCAAACATATCCTTAAAGTTTGGTGCATCAATGTTCCAATACTGCTGAAAATGCTTTATATCAACCCATAAATGGCGTTGCGAAGACCAGCGGTCCGAAAAAACTTCGGTGTATTCATTTACTTCACTTTTTATATTGTTCATTATACTGTTTTCCTAATGATTTCAGCAAATATCTTTCAATTATGGCATTCCCAAGAAATTGTACCATTATCAGTATTCTTATAGAATCTCGTCAACTTTGGAGCATTCACATTATAAACACGTTCTCTCATATTCCACTCACATACATAAATCATATGAAAAGGACTCTCATACACTCTTTCAAGAAAAATCTGCGATGTCCTGTTATAGATTGATGAAGCAAGCAGTTCCAGCATAAGGTCATACTCTTCTCCCGTAACATATATAAACAAATCAGTATTTCCACTTTGATGCTTGGGCCCCTTATCCTCTTCTATTTCTCTAAGAATGCTATCAGTCGTATATAATATTGTAGGAGAATCACAATTAGTTTCACTATACTTATTAGACATCTCTTTCTGAGTAGGATCATATCCGAGATGTTCCTTTAGGATCTTTAAGTCAGCATTATATATTCTCCTTGCTTCCTGAGTGAGTTTACCTTCAACACTATGTTCGTATGCCAAGAAACGCAACCTGTCCAATGCCACAGAGCATCGTATTTCCGTCTCATATAGTCGGTTATTGTACTCTTGAATGCTCTCTCCGTCTTTCCTCTTATAAAAATCCCTTTTCTTAAAGAATATCGAATTGTCATGTTTTGTATGCGTCACTTCAACATATCGAGCAGAATCATCTGCGTATCTAAGGTCCGGCATGCCTGGCTTGGAATTATCATCTCTGTAGGTATCATCAATGATTATCCCTATAGTTTTAAGAATGTCCATTGCTTCTTGCTCGCCATTTTTTCTACGTTTTACTTGCACTTAACATTACCTATACAAACATCTGCTGCAATAGACACTTCTTTAACTCTTTGATCTCATCACACTTACGCTGATGAAGGGTGATAAGGTTGTCTATATTTACAAGAAATGCTCCGAGTTTCTTCTGTTCATCATAATTCGGCAACATCAAATCAAAGTCTGATAATGCTTCCTTTGTAATTGTTTTAATAGTTCCACCCGGTGCTTTTCTTGCTTCATCAATAAATTTTTCTTTTATGATATACGCCCAGAATGTTTTGTCGATGTCCTGATTATACTTATCAAAAATAAGAACTGTTCTATCCACGAAAGCCCCATATTGCGTGATTGCAACACGTCCAATACTTCCTTGAAGGGTTACTAATACAGAACCTTTATCCGCATACACGCTCATAGGTTGAGCCAGCTTACTTATCTTTTGTTTTGTATCATCAACAAGTTTCATATCGTCAGCGACATCTGCAACTTGCACAAAGGGCATAGCCCCTTCACCGTCATACCATTCCTTATTACCATACGGTTGTGGAAACGATCCACGGCGAAATCCAGCACATTCTGATAACTTACGCTTCCACTTTTTTAATGAACTGAAACCACTCTTCTTAAATAATCTGTTAAAGTGAAATACTTATCCTGCATACATCTCTAAAAAACATTTTACTCGTTCTTCAGTAAGTATCCATTCATCCGGGATCGTGTCTACAGTCCCGGCTCCAACAGATTTGTTTGTCCATTCATGATTTTCATAAAGAATTGTATCGCCATGACCGTTTCTCTCCGAATGCAGTACTTCCGCTATCTCTTTAGGGGTAGCCAGATACAACCTGGGCATCTCGTTTTCCTTAGTGTCTTTAAATTGCACCAAACAGAACACGGTCTTTTTACCGTGTGCTTTTAACCAGTCATCAATTGCCCTATGATAATCGCAGTCTTTTAGATATTTCTGAGTAAGTGCCCAGCTGCCATCCTGGCTTCCCTTAACAGAAATCTTCATCAAAGAATCATTTTTATGGGCTATCAGATCATATTCCGGCTGATTTGCGCCATATTGAACAGAAATATCTATTCCATAACGTGCAAACTGTGCTGCCACGAATGCTTCTGCTGATACTCCGATATGGAACGAGCTGACATTAGTTTTGCCTGCCATAGTAACCCCTCTTACGTCGTTTTAGATTTCTTTCATCAATTCCTTCAGCTTATCAACTTCTTCCTTGCTAAGCGTAACACCCTTGCCCATTTTCTCATGTTCCGGATCCCAGTCCCTTATATCATACTTGGGCTCCCTGTCATTCCAGGACACCAGATTAAGCTCCTTTGTCCAGCCTTTTGAACCTTCAGAGAGCGTCCCTATATGCTTTGTGATCTCGAATTTTATATCTCCGGCCATTATCTTATCTCCTCCTGTGCCGTATGCCGTCCTAAAGCCGCATACACACTGTTAAATTATACCCAAAAAGTGCTTATTTTGCAATAAAACAGCCACTTTTACAGCATCAAATCTTGTCCAAAATCCACATATCCGTTCTGTGCAATATACCATGATAAAATACTGCATTTTCAGCCAAACAACCGCTTTTTAAACTTCCTTCTGAAGAATTCCTCCGCCTTATCCAGATCCATAGAAAGACTCCTCGAGCTGACATGCGAGTTTAACTGGGGCGGAAGCTCATCGTTTATATATTTTAGCTCATGCATATTGGCATTTTCAGGATATGTATATATCAGCAAATTCTTCTTACGCTCTATCTTGAACTGCTTCGGCTCGTTCTCCCAGGCTCTGATCAGCTTTTCAATGGCATTCTTACCCACTACCCGCTCTCCGAAATAATCTGAATGTTCGAGAACCCTTATATATGCCGGAAGTTCATCTTCTATATTTTCCTTCATGATCTCTATGATCACTTCTGAAGATGTTCTGAATATATCCGGAAAGTATTCAAGCTTATCTCCTTTCATTTTGTTTTCCATTTCCGTGATCCTATCCAGCATCCTCCTGACATATTCACAGAAAAAACTGTTTGTCACATGCTTCAGGCTCTCGTTTATCTTTCTGGCATTCTGAAGACCGGTCTCTTTTTCAACTTTCATGTTTATACGGCATCCTACGGATCTTTTCGAGATATAGTCCTTTAGAGCCGGCAGTTCGTTCGTTGTGATCGCTATCGCCGGATAATTTATGAACCTTTCCGCTATTCCCCAGCCGTCATCTTTTATGATCTTTCCGGAATTGGCACTAAACTGTGTTTTATCAAGGTCATCAATACATATAGGAACTCCCTCACAGGCTCTCTTTAGCCTTTCTATATTAGTTGCCGTAAAATCGCTGCTGGGATTCTGCTTGATAACTGCATTGGTCATCATTTTACTGAGCATATTTATGAATGTTGATTTTCCGCCGTTGGACTCTCCGTATATTATTCCTACCACCGGGAACTGCTGCTCTACCTTGTAGTTATAAAGGCTTCCGATATATCTCAGATATGGCATGAATATCGTAGAAAAATACCAGTTCATAAATGCAAAATAGTCCATCTGTGCCTCAAGAACCTGCCCATAGAAGCTATCAAAACTGCTCATGAATGTAAGGAAAAAACGTATATCACTCTTTACTTTGTCTTTATCGGGAGTAAGTGTACATTCTTTGCCGTTAAATGAGAGTGTTTTGCTTTCATAATCAAGATGTAGCTTGGGTAGCATCTTTTGCCGTATCTTCTTTTCTCTTATGAATTCGCCCCTTGCCTTCGCAAATGTCTTTATATTATCAATCTGAAGGATAAGCTTCCCCTTCTCTTCTTTTATCTTTGGAAGCATCGGCTTCATCTCATCCTCGTGCCCCTTTATACTCGCCGCTATTATGATATCCGCCTCATCCTCCGCATTAGCCGGTTCCACAAACACCACCTTCTTTTCGGCTATCGTCTTAACAATCGGTATCTCCTCGGGATTGGCGTCAAGATAATCTTCATTATTTACGGTAGCCATGTACGCTTTATAATTTACATTATCGGAACACTCCTCCCAGAATGCCTCAAAACGTTCCTTATACCAGTCATACGCCTTCTGATCATCATAATATGTTATGTTTTCCCTCTGATAACCGCAGAACGCCGAAGCAGACAGATTGGCACTTCCGGTGATCACTCTCACCCTGCCGTCATCAGCCTTAAGGCAGAATATCTTTTCATGGGATTTAATATCCCTGGACACATGCAGTCTAAGCCTATCCTCTTCCATAATCTTCCCAAGCACTGCTGCACTCTTATTCTTTGTTATTTCTTCGACGAGGCTTTGCTGTACTGCCATTATAGTCGCTATGCCGTGATTAACGACATCTTCACAGCCAAAGATTATCTCCGAATGATCAAACTTCTTAACGAGCTGGCACACGAAATCAATGCCTGACGAAAACGTTATGGCATACAGTTCATTAAAACCATCAAATAGTGTTCCCCAGTCTGTTCTCTCTGTCCGGATAAACTCGGATTTTACTACGTCAAGCTTCGATCCTGTATTATCCATTGCATCTTCTTCAACCATGTCAAACAATGAAATCTGGTCCATAATAATCCCCCTCATCACATGATTCGTTTTATTTATCATCTTATCTACTATGACATCTTATCCTTCCTTACCCACCAGCCTCCGCCGTTCCAGTACCCATAGCTATCCATAAAGGGTTCCAGCCCCCTTATTCCGCCTATTTCATCATAAACTCCCTGCTTTCTTGCCTCTGCGATCACCCTTTCCTCCAGATGATCCATAAGCGCTCCACAGGCATCAACCTTTGCACAGATCTTTTCGTATTCATCCGTACCTTCCTCATAATCATACCTTTCATCTTCGATATACCAGAACTTATTAAACACTCCGGCATAGAGATCCACCAACTCCTGAGTTGTCTTTAAATTAGCCGCCACCTCTTCCAGTTCCGCTATGGTTTTATCTGAGAAGGGATCGTATCCCAAAACAATGACACCTCCCGGAACATCCTCAAAAAATTCTTCCACCGGGATATCCGGCAGCCTTAATACGTCCGGCAAATCGTTATTATCATAGCTCTTCTCTTTTTCCGTCATGATCTCCCCCCTTTCTCCTATTCACCTATTCTTATTACCATTCCAATCATACTTTTTCCCAAAGAAATTCACACAGTTGGGAACCGGCGACTTATGACCTATGCTTTCAAGTCCGCAATTCTTACAGCCGCATTTAAAAGTATCGATATAAAAGGAATACCATAGCTTACCACCACACGCAGGACATCGAACATCTGATATCTGTTCTTTATCTCCGTCATATAGAATATCCATTACATCATCCCAATCCATATCACCCTCCATTTGCCATATTGTACACACGCCATAAAAACTATACTTCTATAAACCTCTAACCGAGCAGTGTATACAACCATAGGTTTCACATTTCACTTCGGAACTTGATGCAAATGATCTGTATATAAGCTTCTTCCCACATCGTGGACACATGACTTCCTCGCTTATATGTTCCACCTTATATGCCAAAGCATCACTTTCTTCCTGTGTAAAGTCGAAGTCCATATCATACTGCTTTTTCAGCATATCTAAAGTAAACAACACGCTTTTATTGCCATCACGATCTAATATAACCCCAACATCCCTATTTAGTTCTTCTGAAAGTTTAATTGCAAATACTGCCATATGGCGAAGCGTTACATTTGCCGTCGTATATATTCTCTTGTTTTCCGGTGCTATTTCCTTATCAGATGAGTATACAGGGATCAATATACGTTTGTTCTCGTGATCTTCGCTCAATACCGGCATGCCAATCGTTTCTATACTGATCGTATCACCGATTTCTGCATCCACAAATTGCTTTTGTTCGTCTTCTGTCAGATTCCAGTTTTCAAGTACATACACCGGATCATAATCCAGTTCATAAAAAAGCTGCCTCAGGTTATCCAATGTAGGGTGATCTATGTATTGCCGTTTTGCTATTTCCCGAAAACTAAACTCCGCCTCAACCCGCCCTCTTGTTATTTCAGCCATCTTTTCATAAATCTCATACTCTGTGGCATTCGGAACGCTCTCTAAAAAAGCTTTCAAAGCCCCTTCTTCCCCTTTCGTCTGCAGTGCTTTCATAATTCTTATTATAGAATCCTTATCCGTTATTGCAGGAATCATAAGCCCGCATAATTCCTTATAGATTCTTAATTGCTCTCTTTTATCGCGCATATATACTCCCTATGCCCTTTAACCATCTCATTCCTCATAAAACTCTGAAGGAAGACAATGAAACCAATAACTTTCCATTTTTAACAAAAATCCCTTTGTTATCGGATATCCGCTACTCTCACCTATAACAGAATCTATTCCGCAATAGGGGCAGATCGCAGTTCCCAGTTTATCCCCAGGTTCACCTCTTAACCACATTTTAATTTCCTTTGTCGAGAAAATCTTTAAACAGTAGAAGCACCCGCATTCCTTATCTTTTTTAAGCTGCTTCATGTGATTTGAACTGTATTTATGAGCATCTATAACATCGGACAGACTATATTTCTTTGCTTCCTCTCTGGCATCAATAACTGAATTATTTATCAGTTTTTCGTTTTGATCAATGATTGGCTCTTCTTTTTCCATTTTCTATATCCAAAAGATCAGTTTCTTCATTCTGTGCTCCCTTTTATCTCCTTCTCTCACTCAGAAATCCACCAGATATATCCCTATCCGGATCATGTGAAAGCTCCCTTTCATTTCGATATCCGTAACCTTTGCCTTCAGCAGCTTTCCGGCATCCATAAGCCTCGCAAACACCACATTATCCTTCTCGGGCACATAGCCGAGTTTTCTGCCTTCTTCGTTCAGGATAAGGATAGCCTTATCGTCGAACTTGTTTTCTTCACGCTGCAGATTCAGCTTATCCCCTACCTTGATACTATCCAGCACCTCCGGCTCCTTCAGATGGGTAGTGCCTGCGATATAGGAGTCAAAGAGGTGGATCTCTTTGATCAGCGGCTTCAGCACGTCGCCGATCTCATGACTGTCCACCAGTGCGACCACACCGCCTTCAGCTTGGGTCAGTTCATTTGCCATGCTATCACGCCTCCTCTCCCCATTACCTCTGCAAGCAGCTCTTCCAGCTGTTCATCATAGTCCTCATAGGACTTCAGTTCCTCATCGAGGCTCTTTTTCTTCTCTTCCACGGCTTCTTCATCTTCCAGCAGGTACATGTACTGATACGGATCCGTCTCACGGATCCTTTTGATTTCCTCACGCAGAGAATCGATCTTATCCATGATATCCGGGATATCGATCCCCCCGATATCAAAGCCGAGCTCTTTAAGCGCCTTCTCCACCAGTGCAAACATCTCTTCCAGAGTCTCAAGATCATTGCATTCGTATGCAGCTACAGCCCTGTTCCACAATTCCGCAAGCAGCGGTTCCTCCTCCGTCTTAGGGAAGATGTCCGGGTGTATGCGCTTGGCGATCTTATGATAGAGCTTCTTTATCTTCATCAGCTCTGCCTGCGTCACTTCGCCGGTCTTCTGCGCATTTTCGTTTTCTTTTACCATCTCATCCAGCTGCTTCCTGTATTCCTTCATCTCTTTGGCAAGATATGCCTGCAGCGCTGTCTGGTCGATGGCTTCGCCACGGTTGATTGCTGCCTGGCAGTATGCGATCATCTTTTTCTTGCGGATGCACTCGATCTTCTTCTGAAACACCGCGAGGATCTTTTCACCAAAGACACGGATATACTCCTGCCTGCAATGGAAAGCCTTCTTGCGCAGCCTGTCTCGCTCCTTTACCAGTTCCACATACTTATCGTACATTACGCTCTCTGTCCATATCAGCTCGTTCATCTCAACACCCCCCATCCATAAAACTCATCATAGATTTCCGTTGCCAGTTTGTCTCTGATCTTTGCCTTTGCAAAGAATTCGTCACGGTCCCGATACCACTTGCCGTCAAAATGTATCGCACATATGCCGTCCTCTTCTTTGGTCTCGATCATATACTGCGTATCCTCGTGATCAAACCTTATCAGGCACGCTTCCTTCAGCAGATGATACAGATCAAAGAAATCGAATTCTTCATAGTCGAACTCGATCATTTCATACAGATCGTCTATCAGTCCCCTCATGATGTTAAGATTTCCGAAGAACGGATTGCATGAAATGCGTCTTGCCAGGAAATCTTTTGCGATTATCAGCAGTTCCACGGCCGATTCGATATTTCCCTGCTTTCTGCGGATCTCCGCAAGCCTTACTGATATCTCCGGAAACGGATCACCCAGGCTCCTGAATGTTGTCACCTTGTTTTCATACAGATCCTCGATGATCTCCACGTATTTATCGTAATCTTTATCAACGTAATAGCCGTTCTTATACATATCGGCCACCTTATATGCTGCCACGGCATTCCCCTTATCCATAAGACGTGAGAAATACTCATACGCTTTCTTATAATCCTTCTCGCCGGTGCGGCCGTAATACCAGATATATCCCAGGCACTCATACGCCTCGTCATAATCATATGCACGTGCCATCTCATAATACTTAAGTGCCAGTTCGAAGTGCCTCTGCTCGTAATAGTATCCGCCCAGCCACATCATGTCCCTGGGATCCTTCTCCTCTTCGATCAGAAACTGCATCGCCTCGGTATACAGAAACTCCTCTTCCTCCGTAGTCGTCGCTTTCTTCTCGAACTCTTTCGTATACTCTCTTGCTTCCTTAACTGTCATTCCGGCCTCCTTTCCGCATTCTTAATCTTCTATGCTGCTCTTTTATACTTCTATCTTACTTCCCATACTGTCCAATAATCACCACTTGGCAAGGTCATTTTCGCGAACGTCCGTTCGACTTCTTCCCGGGGATATATTACGAAATTGTAAGCTTTCTGAAATATACTTCGATGGTTACAAGTGAAGGAAAGTATTATGATCAGATCAACAAATGAAACAAAACACACAAAGAAAAGAGGTATAAAGATATGAAGAACATATTAAAAGCAATCAGCAGTAAGAAGTCACTTTACATCTTCATGACATTAGCAGCCATCGCTACCGTAATGGATATCATGACCGCTATAAGAACCGGAACGACTCCCGATTATCAGGGCATGGGAATATACTGGTTTGCACTTTGGGCATGGGCAGAGGCTATAAAAGAAAAGCCTCTCACCCCCGTTTCACAGCAATGATGTCGCCTATCCCAACGCCAAACATGTCTGCCAATATGACTATGTTGTCTATTGTCGGTACTGTATCACCACGCATCCACTTATAGATGGCCTGCGGGGTATTGAAACCGAAAGCTGCCTGTACTTCAGCTATCTTCATCTTTCTGTTCTTGATGAAAGACTTTATGTTGGCTCCTGTCGTTTTCATGTCTATCGTTGCCATAACTGATGCCTCCTTTCGCGTTATTACTATAGTTACAGTACCCCGGGCGGAGTCGGACCGCCATTCTCAGAGTCACAATCTGATGTTCTTCCATTCCATCAATCCTGCAAATAAAAAGCTGCCTGCGCTATGCAGACAGCCTCGTAAGTTTATTATTTATACACTCTACATCAGCTTATATCGATCTGCATAGCAAAATACTCCTTGTTTCCGAGGAGGAGAAGTAAGCTATGTAGTTCCAAACTTCTGTAGTTGTTCATTTCAATAGTTTCCTTTCATTTATGTGCACATTCTATCACGGCAATAACAACTTGACAAGTATACCTGTAGTATACAAAAAAAAGGACCGTCGCCGGTCCTCAATGCTTTATCCCGCACTTCCTATCTCCGTATATATCATTCCATTCTTTCCCCGGTCTGAACGCATCAGCGATACGCGGGTTGCTTTCATGCTCCCTTGCGGCGGATCCGTTGCCGGGATCATGCTGCCGCCTTTATATGAGGCCTTGCGGATCAGGGTAATGTGCGGTGAAAACTTTTTCTTATCAAATGGGATGTCTGCATCTGACAGTGCTCTTCTGAGCCTCTTCACATATGCTGTCAGCTCCGGATTGTCCTTAAGTCCCACCCAGAAGAGATCTCCGAAGTTTCCTACACCATCCAGGCTTATCTCTATCGGTTTAAACTCTGCTTCTTCCATCGCATCCAGCACTTCATCCGGATTGCCGTATTCTCCGATGAAAGCAAGGGTAAGATGCAGGTTTTCTGTCCTTGTATAGTTTCCTCTTACTCCCCTGC
>JAEEGL016097488.1_pt1 | contig 19512 bp, 13 predicted proteins | sample 9134231 | NCBI WGS metagenome assembly JAEEGL01 (sample SAMN16246548, study PRJNA631951) | gut metagenome | biome: gut microbiome; feature: rumen; material: fiber-attached | host: Bos | place: Iran: Karaj | collected 2018-10 | reverse complement strand
GGTTTATTACTGATAGCGGCCGGGATTGCCCTTCAGTTTGTAAAGAAGACCGTTCCGGCAAGGTAACGGCGGGATAGTTATTGGAGTAATGACATGCCGGTCATACAGATTACACAGGAGATCGCTTTAAATTATGCTGACATGATCCCCGAAGAGCTGTCAGACGATCTTGGACGCGAGTATTTCAGAGGGCTGGTCGCTGAAAATGACGGAGACGGCCGGACCGAAGCGGCCATGATCTGGGAAATGAAGAAGTTAGAGGAACCGGACGTCCCTTCCGAGGCGGAGATCCTCTGGTTTTGGGTTGATGATGAAACGGGAGGAGTGGAGTTACTCAGGGAATTTGAACTGAGTATTCAAAATTACAACATAGATGTGACAAGCTTTGAGCTGGAAAGCCTTGAGCCTGTTGAGAAGGCTGTGCTGACGAGGTCGGGGTTTGAGATCAGGAAAGCGGAAAGCAGGGATATCTGTGTTACGGTAGAGGAAATGGCTTCACTTCCTTTCTTTCACAGGGAAACCAAACCGGTGGATTATATCAAAAGCCTTGCGGATGTCACTGCCAGCCAGTTTAAGGCCGGCATAATGGACAGCGTCTTTCACGGAAGGTACGGTTTAACGGATGACCTTCCCTTCCTGCCCATGGCCCGTTATGATCCCGACATATCCAGCTGCACGTTTACCGATGACAGGGTGAACGGGCTTCTTCTCGTGCACAGGACCGTAACCGGAATGTTTATAGTGGAACTGCTTTTTGCCATGGAGCCTGACGCAAACATAAATCTGCTTAAAATGATACGCTTTTCGGTGGACATGGCAAAGGCTCTGTGTGATACAGAGGACAGAGTGATCCTGAGGAGGCATAATAAGGCCGCGGAAGCTCTTGTCCATAAACTGTTTCCGGATAAAAAGGGGGCTGTCGTCATAAAGGGAGAAAAGCAGAATGAATACTTAAAATGAGAAAGGAACAATATTATGTCAACCTTTGGATCGATCGAGGAAGCAAAGGAATATTTTAAGGGAGACAGATTTGCTTCCGGAGCCGGCATGAACCTGGATGAGCTTACCGAAGAAAGCTCCCTGTGCAGCATGACCCTGGATGAAAACCATAGAAATGCCAACGGCGGGATCATGGGCGGGGTGATGTTTACACTGGCCGACCTTGCCTTTGCGGCGCTTTCAAATAACATCCACATGCCTACGGTGGCGCAGCAGGTCAGTATCAATTATCTGAATGCCCCAAAAGGCACTAAGCTGTATGCGAGGGCTGTGTGCAGGAAAAACGGCCGGCAGACCATAGTTATCAATGTTGACGTGACGGATGATGCGGGAAGGGATATCGCTCAGTTTATCGGAAGCGGGTTCAAGCTGTAGGGCCTTGTAAAAACGCGCGCATCCGCTCCGGGGCTGACAGGCCCGTTCATACCGTACGAGGATATGCGGTCTGACAGGCCCCTCCCCGGAATCTGTTACCGTCGGCATAACAAAGGAGGATAAATATATGAAACACAAGAAAATGCTGTTAGCACTGCTGCTTTTGTTTGCGATGATCTGTCCTCATTTTACTCAGGTCATGGCAGAAGAGACAAAGGCGGCGGAGGAGGTCAGGCTTTCCGATGATTCATCGGATTTTGTACTGCTCTCCGATGCGGTGCCGGACGCCATACTGGAGATCCGCTACTATTCGACCTACAATTTTGTAGGCAGGCGTATCGATGGGTATGAGGAACCGTTGGCGCTTCTTACAAAAGAGGCAGCTTCGGCGCTTAAGGAAGTAAGCGATGAACTGGTGGAGAAGGGGTATCGTCTTAAGATCTTTGATGCATACCGTCCCCAGATGGCAGTGACCGACTTCATGAACTGGGCGCTGGATGCGGATGATACCCGTATGAAGGAGTATTTTTATCCGGACCTTGACAAGGATGTCCTGTTCCCACAGGGCTATATCAACGAACATTCCGGACACAGCAGGGGCAGCACTGTTGACCTGACCCTCTTTGACATGACCACGGAAAAGGAAGTGGACATGGGAGGGACATTTGATTATTTCGGGGAGCTGAGCCATCCGGATTACAAGGACATCACAGAGGAACAGTACAATAACCGTATGATCCTCAGAGAGGCCATGCTGTCTCATGGCTTTAAGCCCCTTCCGGAGGAATGGTGGCATTTCACCCTGGAGGATGAACCCTATCCCGATACCTATTTCACCTTCCCCGTAAGCAGCGATTCGATCACAGCACAGGCCGGGGAAGAAGAGCTTAGTGAAAAAGGCTATACTCTTGAGCAGGTGGTCATTTTAAGCCGCCACAATCTTCGGGCGCCCCTTTCCAGCAACGGATCCGTTCCGCAGGAGCTTACTCCTCATTCATGGACAAACTGGACAGCAAATTCCAGTGAGCTTACCATTAACGGCGGTATCCAGGAGACCTCAATGGGCCAGTATTTCAGAAAATGGCTTAATGAGGAAGGGCTTATTGAAGAAAACAGTGTTCCCGAAGAGGGAGAGATCCGCTTTAATGCCAGGGATAAGCAGCGCTGCAGGGCTACGGCCAGATATTTTGCCTCAGGTCTGTTCCCCCTTGCGGATATCACGGTGGAATATCCCTCCGAGGCCAACGGTCCCGAGGATTTCATGAGCCCCAATCTTAAATTCTATTCGGAGGATTATGCGGCCGATGCTATCCAACAGGTTGCGGATATAGGCGGAGCAGAAGGCTTTGACGGTATTTCCGAAGATATGAGGGATGCTATACGCCTGATCATGGATACCGTTGACGTGGAGGACAGTGAGATCTATAAGAGCGGAAAATACGGAGACCTTCTTACCGACAGTTCCGGCTATATGATGGAAGCGGATAAGGAGCCTGACGTTACCGGAGCGATCAAAACCGCAAGTCAGGTCGGAGACGCTCTGGTCCTGCAATATTACGAGGAGCCGGATGAGCTTAAGGCTGCCTTCGGACATGAACTGACGGAGGAGGACTGGAAAACCATCGGTGGCTTCATGACCAAATATCTGATAATGAAGCACGGCACGCCGATGGTGGCTGTCAATATCACAAATCCGCTGATAGAGGAACTGGAGAGCGAGCTTAAGAATGAGGACAGGAAGTTCAGCTTTTTCTGCGCTCACGACTGCACCGTGATGGGAGCGCTTACCGCTCTTGGGGCAGAGCCCTATTCCCTTCCGGAGAGCATCGAGACCAGGACTCCCATCGGTGTAAAGCTTCTGTTTGAACGGTGGCGTGATGAGGCCGGAAAGGCATGGTACCGCGTGGACCTGGTGTATCGCAGCACGGAGCAGATCCGTGATTCTGCCGTATTGACACCCGATAATCCTCCCATGAGATACGACCTTGAGTTTGAAGGCGTGGAGACCAATGAGGACGGGCTTATCTCCGAAGAGGAGCTTTTCGGCATGTTTGACCGCACGGAAGCGGAATATGAGCAGATGAAGGAAAAATATACGGACGAAAGCAAAAAAAAGTGACAATATGGAAGACAAGCTTTACTTAAAATGTAATATATGAGACAATAAGAACAATATGCTGATAATCAGTATATTGTTCTTTTTCTCAGAGAGGGGGAATGATATACTGTTGACCCTGATAATATGATGTTTAGGTCAATATCATAATATTAACGGAGGCAAAATGGCCTATTGGATAGTAGTGGTGGACGATGAGCCCCTCAGCCTGACAAATGCAAAAAACCTGCTGCGTGAGCAGAATATGCGTGTAAGCTGTCTTCGCTCAGGTAACGATCTTCTGGAGTTTATGAAGACGCATGAACCCGATCTTGTGCTCCTTGACATCCTGATGCCGGATATTGACGGGTTTGAGACCTACCGGGCCCTAAGGCAGTACGAGGAGAAGGAAGGAAAGCCGCTGACTCCGGTCATTTTTGTGACGGGAGAGGACAACAGTGAGGCGGAGAGAAGGGGGCTTAAGGCGGGCGCCTCTGATTTTATACACAAACCCTTTGACAGGGACATCCTGATAAAGCGTATAAACAATACGATCGTAAACAGCAAGACCATTGAAAGCCTTACCGAGGAAGCAACCCTGGATAAGCTGACCGGGTTCTTAAACAAGGCAAGCGGGACGGAAAAGGTGTCCGGCATGGTAAAAAAAGCCGAGGGGGCGCTGATGATCCTGGATCTTGATAATTTCAAGCTCGTAAACGATCTCTACGGTCATGATATGGGAGACAGGGTTCTGGTGGCTTTTTCGGATGTGGTAAGGCTTAATGTCCGTGCCGATGATGTGATATGCCGCATAGGCGGTGATGAGTTCATGGGCTTTTTTCCCGATCTTACGCAGAAGGAGGCAGTGGCTTCCCTGACGCAGAGGCTGAATGAACAGCTGCTTGAAGAGGCAGACGCCCTTATGGGAGCGGACCACGGGATCCCCCTGGGAATCTCCATCGGGGTTGTTGTCAACTCAGGGAATACAAAGGAGTTTCAGATCCTTTTTCAGTATGCCGACAGTGCGCTCTATGAGGTAAAAAGAAACGGCAAGCACGGTTATCAGATATATGATCCAAGGATGCCTGAGGCGGACGAAAACGAAGATCTGGATCAGGAGCTTTCCAACGTGATCCGGATCATGTCGGAACGCGGAGAGGGAAAGGGTGCCATGCTCTTAGGGCAGGAGGCCTTTTCCTGGAATTACAGGTTTATAGTAAGGTATCTGGAGCGCTTCGGCGGGGAGGCCATCAGGATACTGTTTTATCTTACCTCGCAGGAGAAGGGCGTTATCTTTTCGGAAATGATCTCGGAATTCGGTACAGTCCTTAAGAATACGCTGAGAAAATCGGATATCATACATCAGTGGCAGCAAAACCGGTTTTTTGTGGTATTGGTCCTTGCCGAGGAGGAAACCACGCCCGATGTGGTGGGACGGATCATGAAGGCATGGTCGAAGACCGGATATAAAGACAGGATCGATATCAGATATAAAGCATCCTCTTTAAGAAAGGAACTCTATGAATCAAAAGAATAATGAGAAATACATTATCTTTGTGACCACTCTGTCCTGTGTGGGACTGATAGCGGAAAACTTTCTGATGGGCTGGGAATTCTGGGTGCCTCCCGTGATCCTGATCGGGGTGGTCTTTATTTGGTTTGTAAATTTTTCGGAACGCTTCGATCCGGATATCCGCAGGGTCTGTTATTTTATCTTTGCCGCCCTGCTGGTATTCTATCACGGTGTTCATAAGGAAAGCCTCCTTGATATCGGGATCATCATATGCCTTGTGATGGTGGTCTATTCCACACTGAACTGCGCCTATATGATGAATGTTTTTCTGTTCGAGTTTTTTGCCTTACTGTTCATTCATGTCCTGAATCTGCCGGGGGGAGACCCGATCATAAACGACAGGTTTAACTTGTTTAAGCTGTTGATCCATATCATGGTCGTGCTGTTTGTATATTTCAATGGCACAAGGACTATTCAGGAAAGGCTGGAGCAGGAAGAAGAGGACAGGATCGTCGAACGCCAGATCGAGGAAAACAACATCAGTATGGAGGATTTCCTGTCCAATATCTCTCATGAGCTGAGGACTCCGGTCAACGTGGTAAACGGCATGTCGGATATCCTGATCAAGAGGGGAGCGGGCGATGAGGCGGATGTCATCAAAAGAGCGGGAGTAAGGCTTGCATATCAGATCGAGGATATCCAGGACTATACGGAATGCAAACGGGAAAAGATCTTTTTGGAGGAGGACAATTACATGAGTACCTCCCTTATAAACGACGTTGTGACAAGCTTCCGCATGAACCAGAATACGGGGAATCTGGAGCTTGTGGTGGATCTGGATCCCTGCGCTCCCGCAATGATGAGAGGTGATATCAGAAAGCTTCATAAGATATTCCGCCATCTCTTGGAAAATGCAATTAAATTCACCAGAACCGGCGGCATCTATGTCAGAATGTATACCGAAAAGACCGATTACGGAGTTAACCTCGGGATTGAGATGACGGATACCGGGATCGGTATGGACCGGTTTGCCATCCGGGCCGTAAACGAAGGGATGTATCAGGCAAATAAAAAGCGCAACCGAAGCTCGGGCGGCATCGGACTGGGGCTTTTCATCGTTTACGGGTTTGCCCACAGCATGGGGGGCTTTGTCAGGATCGAAAGCGAAAAGAAAAAGGGGACGACGGTACGTGTTACTATCCCTCAGCAGGTAGTGGATGAAGCGCCCTGTCTCTCATTGTCGGATTCCTTCGACGGGGCAGTGCTGTTCCATGTAAGGCCCGATAAATACAAGGTCCCGAGGCTAAGGGAGTTCTACCGGAATATGGCGTCAAATCTCGCGAAGGGCTTTAAGGTTCCGCTGTATGCCGCCGAAACCGTCTATGAGGTGGAGCGTCTGAAGGAAAAGCTGCATATAAGCCATATATTTATGGGGCAGGAGGAATATGAGGAGAACCGCGGTTATTTTGAAGTGCTGGCGCAGGAGGATATAGTCGTTGCGGTATCGGCAGGCCCGGAGTTAAAGATCGGAGAGAACAGCAGGGTTTTGCTGATGCCCAAGCCTCTGTATGCCTATCCCGTCATTAAGATCTTAAACGACGGGCTCGACGCCAAAGAAGCTGAAGGTGATGAAAAAAACGAAAAACCCGTATTCCGCAATGTGAAGGCGCTGGTAGTGGATGACGAGCCCATGAATCTGGTGGTGGCCGGATCGGTGTTCAGGGAGTATGAGATGGTTGTGGATACCGCAGCAAGTGGAAAGGAATCGATCAGAAAATTCAGGGAAAATGATTATGATGTGATCTTTATGGATCATATGATGCCTGAGATGGACGGAGTCGAGGCAATGAGGCTCATAAAGAACGCGGCGGCAGATCTCGGAAAGAGCATCATCATAGTAGCGCTTACGGCCAATGCCGTATCCGGCGCGAGGGAAATGTTCTTAAGGGAAGGCTTTGACGGGTTTATCGCAAAGCCTATAAATACCGCGGATTTCGAAAGAGTGATGTTAAGGGTACTGTCCGGCCCGGGTACAGCGGGGGGAGGTGAGGAAAGATGAACCTGATCGGGCTGTTTAAGGAAGCCAATGCCGCTGTGAGGGATCCGGAAAGGGATTTTTCCGAAAGGATCTTTCTTATCCTGACCCTTATAACGGAGGCCACAATGCTGATCGCACTGATCGGTGATCTTGTCATGGGAGATAATCCCAGAGAGATAGCTCTCCTTACAGGGACGTTTATAACTGTGCCGATCATCGCGTTAGTCTGTCTCAGGAAGAACAGATTGCAGCTTGCTATCCACATTATCGTGATCTGTCTTGTGTTTGTTATCCTCCCCGGTATCTTCTTTTTCGGAGGAGGATTGATGGGCGGCGGTATCTTCTGGATCATTTTTGCATATACCTATGTGGGGCTTGTGCTTTCCGGCAGATGGCTCAGTGTCATGATGGTGCTGATCACGATACTTACACTGATATGCTACTCTGTTTCCTATTTTTACCCGCAGCTGGTATACAGGCATTCCCAGAGCATGTTTTATGTGGATACCTTTATCTCACTGGTACTGGTGGGGATCCTGTGCAACGTTATGTGCTGGGTTCAGGGCATGCTCTTTCAGATGGAGAGCGAGCGTGCCAAAAAGGAGGCGGAAAGAGCGGAAGAGCTTTCACGCGCCCAGAACCGCTTCTTTTCCAGCATGAGTCATGAGATCCGTACACCGATCAATTCCATCCTGGGGCTCAATGAACTGATCCTCAGGGACGAGGAGGCTACCGATGACATCATCCGGGATGCCAACGGGATACAGGGCTCGGGCAAGATGTTACTGGCTCTGATCAATGATATTCTGGATTTTTCCAAGATCGAATCCGGAAGCATGGATATCGTTCCCGTGGATTACAAAGTGGGGGATATGCTTTCGGAGATCGTGAACATGATGTGGCTTCGCGCATACGACAAGGGGCTTGGCTTTGAGCTGGACGTAGACCCGGAGGTTCCCTCGGTGCTCTACGGAGATGAGATCCGCATCAAGCAGATAATCATAAATCTTCTCAACAATGCGGTCAAGTATACCAAGGAAGGGCATGTGGGGCTGCGTGTGGAAAGCAGGGATGTCACGGAAGATACTGTAGAGCTTATGTTATCCGTTTCGGATACGGGTATGGGCATCAGAAAAGAGGACATTCCCTTTCTGTTCGATGCCTTCAAACGGGTGGATGAAGGAAAGAACAGGCATATAGAGGGAACCGGTCTGGGACTGAGCATTGTAAAACAGCTGACCGAGCTGATGAGCGGATCGGTTACAGTCAACAGCGTCTATGGCGAGGGTTCAACCTTTTCGGTCACTGTAAAGCAGGTGGTCTCCGATCACGGAAGGGTAGGGGAGCTCAATATCCATAACCAGCAGGTAGTGAAGCGGAGCAGACATGAGAGCAGCTTCCTGGCGCCTGAGGTCAGAATACTGATCGTGGATGATAATGAGATGAACCTTGAGGTTGAGAGCAGGCTCCTAGAGGACACTGATATGGCCATTGATAAGGCAAGGAGCGGAAGAGAAGCCCTTGTAAAAAGCCTGAAGGTTCATTATGACGCTATTTTTATGGATCATCTGATGCCGGAAATGGATGGCATAGAGTGTCTGGAGCAGATGCGTAATCAGGAAGGAGGGCTTAACAGGAATACACCGGTGATCGTTCTGACGGCGAATGCGGGCAGTGAGAACAGAGGGATGTATAACACTGCCGGCTTTGACGGATATCTGGTAAAGCCTGTTTCCGGAGAAGCGATGGAGGAAACGCTGATCAGGCATATCCCCGGAGAGAAGATCATCCTTCAGAATGTGATGATGAGCGGGAGCGAGGAAATACATGCTTCGGAAAGATATGTCGAGAAGCTTCCGGTTATCATTACCTCCTCCAGTATGTGTGACCTGCCCGATTCCGTGATCAGAAAACTGAATATCCCCATCATTCCCTTTGTTATCCGTACGGAGACCGGGATATTCAGGGACGGGGTTCATATGGATGCGGATGAGCTGGTGAGGTACATAAGCGCCGGACGGGAAGCTTCTTCATCACCTCCCGGAGAGGCGGAGTATACGGAGTTTTTCGGAAACACATTAAGAAGGGCTCATCATCTTATCCATATCGCGATAACCACGGGAATGAGCGAGGATTATATGACAGCTTCGGAGGCAGCGAAGTCCTTTGATAATGTGTCTATAGTAAATTCGGAGTGTATATCAAGCGCGACGGGTATCCTGGTTCTGATAGCATATAAGCTGGCTGCTCAGGGGCTGTCGGTAAAGGAAATCCTTTCGGAGCTTGAGGTAATAAAGAAACGACTGAAATGCAGCTTTGTGATAGAAACAACGAAATATATGGCCAGGAAGGGTCTGGTGAGCCCGCAGGCAGACAGGATAGCGGGGGCGGTCAATCTGCATCCGGCATTAAGGGTACAGAACGATAAGATCAGTCCTGCCGGTATGTGGATGGGAAGTACGAAAAGGGCATATAAGAAATATATAAGCAAAGCGCTTCCTCCGGATACCATACCGGATGAGGAGGTAGTTTTCATTACCTATGTGGATCTGCCGAGGGAGACTCTTCAGTGGATAGAACAGGAGATCAAAAAGGCTGCGTACTTTGAAAACGTGGTATTTAAGCAGGCTTCGGCGGCGATATCCTTGAATTGCGGACCGGGAACCTTCGGGATCCTGTATTTCCTGAAGTCAAACAAATCGTACAATATTTCTTCCTATTTGGATCAGGAGAAAGAGGAAGATCCGGAGAAGAGCGATACCCATAAGGACAATGAGGCCGGAAGCTTTGAGGAAGAGGTTGAGCTTTACGATGAAGAGAGCGATACATGGGAAGAGGAAGAGCTTTCTGACGAAGAGGCATACTCCGGATATGAGGAAGAGCTTTATGGTGAAGTGACCGTTTCAGAGGAGGCCGAGGCACCTGATCCCGGGGCGGATGGTATTTTAAGCGGGCTTAAGAACCTCGATGTTGAGACTGCCCTTAAAAACAGCGGATCTGAGGAAGCTCTGAAGGCAGTGCTTAAGATCTTTTATGAATCCATTCCCGAGAAGCATGAGGCACTCTCGGGATACTATGAGTCTGAGGACTGGGAGAACTATACCATAAAGATCCATGCTCTGAAGAGTTCCGCTAAGCTGGTAGGCGCGATGGAGCTTTCGGAGAAGGCAAGGCTTCTTGAGGAAGCGGGAAAAGAGAAAGATATTCAGTACATAAAGGAGCATCATGAAGACGCCATGAAGGATTTCCTGGAATATCAGGAAACTCTTTCTCCGCTGTTTGGCGGGGCCGATGGGGATAACGATGATGAAAACGGGGGTAAGCCTTTAGCAGATGAGTATCTTATGGAGAGTATCTATGAGGGGCTGCGTGAGGCGGCAGAGGCCATGGACTGCGACATGGTAGAGGAGATCATGAAGGAAATCGAGGGCTACGCCATACCGGCCCGGGAAAAGGAGAAATTCAACCGTATCCGTGAAAAAGCGGATATGCTTGACTATACCGGAATACTGGAAGAACTGGAAGTTAACAGGTAAGGAAAGAAAGGAGGAGCATATATATGGAAGCAGCAGTTCAGGAAAAAGTAAAGAAGATCCTGCGTGGAGAGCTTAAGTATACATCCACCAATCTGGCTTTTAATATGCTTATCACGAAAATGAAGAAGAGGGGTAAGGAAAATCCGGCGAGCATGGAGGCCTGCCTGAAGGAAACGGACTCATTCCTGGCAAAATATCCTATCGTTGCGAAGGTCGACCTCGCAAACATCGCCGCGCTTTGAATGAAAGAGAATATACGAAAACAAGGAGGTAGGGAAATGCTTATTACATTGGAGGAGACTGTTCGCCTGATAGAGGAGGGGAAAACACTTCATATCGCAGGGGACGATACACTGTTATGCAGATTGCCGAAGGGCAGTTGGATCGGAGGGACCACCCCGTATTTTGTAAGCGAGGAGGGAGGGATCCTTACGAAGGAAAAGCTTTTTGTGAATGAGATAGATTTCGCGGAAGAGGTGAGGATCGCATCCTACGGAAAGTATAATGTTTTTCAGATAGTTGAGGAATGTTATGATAACGGGCTGACGATACTCATAATGCCATATGGCTCTGAGGTGGCTGCCAAATATGGCAGGGAGGCTCCGGAGGTGGAGGAACTGTTAATGCATCCTACGATAGGCTGGATATCAGGATATGAGCTTAATACCGTGGGCGAGGCAAAGGTGTATGACGGCGTGAACGGGAAATCATATACCGACAGGGCTGTTGCCATGTATGTAAAGCTTCCCGACGGGAAGAATGCCATGATCAATATGGTCAATATCTTTACGGATGATAAGACGGATCCGGTGATCCGTTTCTATGATAATGACCTTAGCGTGAGGTCCTGCACCGTAAACGGCCAGGAAGTGAATTTTGCGGAATATATCGAAAAGAAGGGGATAGATGCCCAGATGCCGCTTGTAGCGGATTATAACGGAGCCTACATCAATACCTCCGTTAAGAGCGTGGAAAACGGCACAGTAAGCTTCTATGCCCCGGTATTTAGAAACATCGAATATCGTTTTGCCAATAAGGTTGAAGATTATGTCGGGGAGTTCAGGAAACGGATCGATGAGGCATCTGCCCAAAACCCCGTCCTTTCCTTCAACTGCATCCTGAACTATCTGTACGGGGAACTTGAGGGAAAGAAGATAACGCCCTATACCGGACCGGTCACCTTCGGAGAGGTAGCTTACCAGCTTCTTAATCAGACTCTGGTATACAGTGAGATTTTAGGATAAAATAATGGAAACGGTCATCAGGCTTAATGATACAATAAACGGCTTTGCCTGGGGAACCTTCGGACTGGTCCTGCTGCTTGGGACCGGGATTCTGTGTACCGTGATCACAAAGGTTTTCCAGATCACCTATGTAAGACACTGGTGGGGCAGAACCTTCGGGATCGTAAACGGTGAGGGACGCATAATAGATGATGCGGGCTCCCTTTCACAGTTTAGGGCGTTCTGCACGGCTTTGTGCGCGACCATAGGAACCGGAAACATAGCCGGTGTTTCCACGGCAATCTGTGCCGGAGGCCCCGGCGCGGTGCTCTGGATGTGGGTGGCGGCTTTTCTCGGAATGATGGTCAAATATTCCGAAAATGTACTGGGGCTTTACTTCCGCCGCCGTAATTCCGAGGGAGCATGGTCGGGCGGCCCGATGTACTATTTACAGGACGGTCTTGGCTCCATCAGACACTGCCGCGGCCTGGGAAGGGTGCTGGGTGTCCTGTTCTGTATTTTTACTGTGCTTGCATCCTTCGGCATCGGTAATATGAGCCAGATCAATAAGATCACCATTAATTTTGAAGCCGTTTTCCTTTCCGGTGTCGGTCATGAACAGTTTCTCGGGGCTGACAGGGTCGACTGGCTCATCGGAGTAACGTTAATGTTAACGGCCGCGATAATAATACTGGGAGGGTTCCGCAGGCTTGCGGCGGTTTCGGAAAAGCTGATCCCGGTTATGGCCCTGATCTACATAGCGGGATGCCTGATCATGATCCTGCTGCATATATCAAAGCTTCCCATGGTCTTTTCCGCGATCTTTAAGTTTGCCCTGGGGCCTGCTGCAGTCAGGGGCGGAATTGCGGGAACTGCCGTTCAGGCCGCTATAAATACGATCCAGAACGGCTGTAAGCGGGGGGTCTTTTCCAATGAAGCAGGGCTCGGCTCCTCTGTCATGGTTCACAGCAACAGCAGTGTAAGGGAACCGGTGCGCCAGGGAATGTGGGGGATCGCCGAGGTGTTTCTTGATACCATCGTGATCTGTACCATGACGGCTGTCGTTGTTTTAAGCTCCGGTGCCATAGATCTGGAAAGCGGGCTGGTGAAGGCAGGCGTTAACGATGCAACCCTCGTGGCGGAAGCCTTCGGAAAAACCCTTGGCCCGCCCGGGGAGTGGTTTGTGGTCTTAGTGATCACGCTGTTTGCCTTTACTACAGTTATGGGCTGGTCCTACTACGGTGCCAAGGTAACAGAGTATCTGCTTGGAGTAACCTGGAGCAGGATATACCGGCTTTTCTTTATCGGTATGATCGTTCTGGGCGCGGTTATGGAATCCAGTCTTGCCTGGGATATCTCGGATACCTTTAACGGCCTGATGATGATCCCGAACCTGATCGGGATAATCGTGCAGACGCCGCTTATAATAAGGCTTACGCAGAATTATATTGAACGAAGGATAAAAGGAAGAGATATAGAGCCCATGCTCTCATATGATAAAGACATACAAAAGAGCGCGGCAAAGGCTGTCAGGGCAGGAAAAGCATAAGGAGGGTCTGTATGGACACAGTAGAATCTAAAGAAATCGTCATCATTATGTTCCAGTACAGTGTGGTCGTAAAGGGAATAGAACGGAAGCTCGGTGATATGGGGTATAAGGTTACTACTATCACGGATCACCTGGAGAGCAGAGTGCGGGATGTGGCCGGGCATGCTGACCTGTTCCTGTTCTATCTTCCCGCGGATATTCTTTCGGACACCGTAAAGAAAAGGACATTGTATATGGTCTGTGAGGCGACGGTGGATAAGGATCGGGACCTGATCCTTTTGGGTGATCAAAAGGATTATGATGATCTGGCAGGAGAGCTTCCGATCATAAAGGATCACGAATGGCTTAACCGCCCGATAGATATGAAGCTCCTTCAGGAGACCGTGGAAAAGACCCTGTCCAAAGGGAGGGCGATTAAGAAGCGCAGGATCCTTATAGTGGATGATGATCCTTCCTTTGCAAAGATGGTAAGGGAATGGATAAAGGACTACTATGCGGTGGACATTGTTACGGCAGGGATGCAGGCCATCTCCTTTCTTTTAAAGGTCCCCGAAAGCGAAAAAGTGGATATGATCCTTCTTGATTATGAAATGCCTGTCGTAGACGGTCCTCAGGTGCTGCAGATGCTTAGGCAGGAGCCGGAAACGGCAGATATACCCGTGATCTTTTTAACCGGTATCGGAACCAAGGAGGCGGTAAGCAGGGTGATGGCACTGAAGCCGGAGGGCTATATCCTTAAGTCAACCTCCAGGGAACAGCTGCTGCTCTTCTTGAAGCAGAAGCTGGCATGAGTTTTTAAGCAGCGCTCTGAACGGTTAAGGGCTTTACGACTATTGAACTTCGGCGTCCGAAACGATGTTATATTTTTCCCGGATATCCCGGTCGGGAGCATAGTCCTTCAGCAGTTCATCCGTTCTTTTAAGCAGCTCATCGTAAGGTAACAATGTTATCTTATAATATGTATCAGCAGAATACCGTGATCTGAGTATTACGCTTTTCTCGTCCGCTCCCTTTGCGGCAAGACCTCCCGCAGGGAGCATTGAGATCAGGTTGAGATCCCGGTCAAACACGCCCTTTTCCACAATATAGAGGTCCGCAGCCTTAAGGAAGGGACAGGTTTTATGAGCAAGAAGGATATTGGTATCATACAGCTCCTTAAGCTTCCTTCCGCTTTCGGCATCATAGAAATGAAGCGTCCCGTCGTTGGTGTTTACTATCGTATATTTACCGTCATCGGTTACGGCAGCGCAGAAGACGTTAAGCTCCGAGGCGTCCTCCAGGGCACTTAAGTCTGCCGCCGGTCCGGAGTCCGCAAGCTCTGTCACATCTGAGATATCCCCCATAGCCTCATAGAGGTTACCCAAAGGAACATAACGGACTACTCTGCCGGTATCAACGCAGTTTACATAAAAACTGTCGTTTAGGTAGATCGCGTGGGATACAAAGGTGCTTTCCAGGTGGCCGTAAAGGCTGAAGGATTTCTCATCGCTTGAAAACGCGCCATCCAGAAACACGCGTCCGAGCATGTCCAGGATACCGAAGCCGTATTCATAACAAAATACGGTACAGGCATCCATATATCCGGTAACGGAGGAGACATAGGAGAGATCGTAGTCCAGTACATAGGAAATGGTATCGGATACAAGCATGAGCTTATCATCGTTTAAGAGTATGCTGTAGAAGCCTTCCCCTGAGATATCTGTTTCGGCAAGAAGCTGTCCGCTTCCGGCATCCAGAGCCTGGGCTATGCCGACTGCTTCATAATATTCGTTCATTTCCTCGTAATACAGAAAGATCGTGCTGCCGTCTGTGGCGACTACGGGATTTTCAAGCATATCCCGCATATCGGTCAGACAGAGCCTACCCTCTGACAGATCAAGAAAACAGATGAAGGCTCCGTCAAAGGTATCGCAAACAAAGGCAGCGTATTTCCCGTCATCGGTAAAATAGATACTTTCGACCAAAAGATCTTCATCGTAAATACCGGCTTCTTTAAGGTCAGCGTCAAAGCTCTCCTCAATTCCGTGAAATCCTCTTATATGCCCCTCGGAGAAGACCAGAGTGGATCTGCTGCCCGGTGCGTAATAAAAGCTGATCCCGTTCTCGCACAGCACCGTTTCATTATCCTGCTCCAGATCCCTGTGAATGACCCGGCCGTTCTCATCGTAAAAGACAATGCCGGTATCTGTAAGGATCGCCTCTTCGGAGTCTATACGCAGTTTTTGCGTATCCGCCCCGGTATCGATCAGAGAGGAATACCCAAAGGCATTGACAAGGGCATACGCGCCATCGCCTGAGAGGGAGATGCCCAGCATGTCCTGGGGGACATGGAAGGAATCGCCGGGAAGATAGCTGTTTTCGATCTCATATGGAGCAAGGGCGCTTACCATGGCCCTCAGGGCGTCGGGATTGTAGCCCTCCGCCTTATCCGGCAGTACCCTTCTTACGGCATACAGAGCATCCTTTCTGAGACCCTCGGACAAAAGCTCCTGTGAGGCCGCGGCCATTGTGCCGGCATATTTGTCCTGTATTATCCTGTTCTGTCTGCCGATCTTTAACATGAATGAGAGGCAGGTAAGCGCAAAGACCGTAACTACGGCAAGGGCTGCGGACATGGCGATGAGTCTGTGGCGCATCTGCCGTTCCCGGTGACGCTGTTTCAGGTCGTCGTAATTTAAGCCGAAGATCGCAGCACACAGCTTCAGGACCACATTATCGAGAGCCTTAAGCCTTTCCCGGTCTGTAGTTGCCCGGCAGTCGGCCGCCAGGGGTTCTCTGTCCTGTATTACCTTTACCTCCCGGCCGTTTTCGTCCTTAAGCGTAACCTCCTCGTGCATCAGTATCTCCGGGAAGGACTCTTCGGGCTCACCTTCGGCAAGGACTAAAAGGACGTGCTCCCTGTCGTGGGTCTCCACAAAATGCTCTACTTCCCGCCTGCACCACTGTGACTGGTTAAGCCTTGGGGTGCAGATCACGATCAGGAAGTCCGAGTTGTTCAGGGCTTCGGTGATAGGATCGGAGAGGTTGGCGGAAAGGGGAAGCTCCGCCTCATCCCGAAATACCCGCTCGATCTTTGTCTTCTGCGGGTTAAGGGTCTTTTGGACCGATCTGGGCATCCTGTAGGTTTCCAGCTTTTTATGCAGATTTTCCGAGACGAATGAATCAAGCTCGCAGTGCCTGTAGCTGATAAAAGCGTCATAATGGGTGTTTTCAAGTGACATATATTCTTCCTCACTGCGCCGATCTGTCCACAAATCGCGCGCTTTGGAGTGATCCTTGGATCCACTCCGGTCCGGTCTGCTTTTCAGACAGGATAATTTCCGTCAAAAACACTATATCACAGTCCGAAAAAACAGTTCAAGATATATGCGGAAATTATGTTTACGTTATCTGGATCAGGGCTGTTATGTTCCGGGTTTTGTGCTATACTGAATAACAAAAGTTACCATTTACGGGGCATGATTGAAATGACGGTCACTGAAGGGAGCTTGCTCACAGGCAGTGACCGGTATTAAGAAAGAGGATAACCGGTATGGAATATGAAGTAAAACGGACTCCCATGATCGTACGGATTATAGTGATCACACTGGCATCCTTTGTCATGGCGCTTAATATAAAAACCTTTGTCCGGACCGGGGGGCTCATTCCCGGTGGCGCCAGCGGCCTTACCCTGCTGCTGCAGGAGGTTGGGGAAAAATATTTTAACATAGAGATGCCGTATTCGCTTATAAATATTATTATCAATGCGGTGCCCGTTTATATCGGATTCAGATATATCGGGAAACGCTTTACCCTTTTGTCCTGTTATGTCATTGTACTGACCGGCGTGCTCACCGACATCATTCCTTTTTACAGCATTACCCGGGATATCCTTCTTATAAGCGTTTTCGGCGGGCTCATAAACGGCGCGGCCATAAGTGCCTGCCTTCTGATGGATGCCACCAGCGGCGGGATGGATTTCATATCGATATACCTGTCAGAGAAGCGGGGGATAGACTCCTTTAATATCACTCTCGTCGTAAACGGGGTGATCCTGACCATTGCAGGGCTGCTGTTCGGCTGGGAGAAGGCTTTATATTCCATTATATTCCAGTATACCTCTACCGCGGCGATCCATCTTCTGTACAGAAAATACCAGCAGGCGACACTGTTCATTGTCACCACAAAGCCCAGGGAGGTGTGCGATACGATCTCAAGGATCAGCAATCACGGGGCGACGATCCTTGAGGGAGAAGGCTCCTATGAGCATAATGAAAAAAGCGTGGTTTATTCCGTGGTCTCGAGCGCCGAGGCAGGGGAGCTTGTAAACGAGATCAAGCTGGCGGATCCGGCCGCCTTCGTAAACGTCCTGAAGACACAACGGGTGATCGGCAGATTCTACAGACGCCCGGAGGACTGAATAAGTGTCCATCAATCTGCTCCCTGTCTGAGTATGAGCAGGCCATTGTTCTTTCGGCCCGTAAAAAAACAGTATTATTCATTTTTTACTTCAGGCGCGGTGTCCGCCGACCTGGAGATTCCTTTCAAGGGTGGTGGAAGCTTCGGTAAGGCTGGAGCCTTTAAATACGGCATTGGATCCGTAGCGTCTGCGCACCCTGAGCATTGCTTCCTGTATCCTCCTTTCTTTATCCAGAGCTTCGTAGTCCGTAAAGAGATCAAGCTGGTATATTCCCTCATCGGATACGATATCGTTTGCGCATACCCCCAGCCTCCGTATAAGAAGCCGGTGATCGCACCTTGCGGCAAATGAGGGCAGTAACGCTTCGGTGACCAGACGGACGGAATCGGTGAGCGTCATGAGCTTTGCGCCGCCGTTACTGTGTTTGGGATGTACCCTTCCGTAAAAATCAATGGAAAGAGGGCCGCAGTAGCCTGGAACCTCTTCAAGGCTCCTGTAGTCATAGGACACCCACCAGCTAAAGCTCTGCGCCTTCAGCCCCTTTACCGTCATATCCGTGCAGAGCCCGTCTATCATCTCCTTAAACACAAGCAGGGCTTCATCGTATTTATAGGGCCTCGGCAATACCTGGCCGCTTGAGAGGCTGTGGGCGTCGGGACGGTAATTCTTTATATCGGCCATCGTGACCGGCTCTATTCCCCAGGCGTGATCGATAAGGATCTCTCCGTCCACGCCGAAGGTCTTGTAAAAATACTCCTCGTTGTACTGGGTCTTTTCGGCTATCTCCCCCATGGTAAAGAGCATGGCTGAGGCCAGCCTCCTTGCCTTACCCGGACCGATCTGCCAGAAATCAGTGAGAGGCCTGTGATCCCACAGGAGGTAGCGGTAGGTCTCTTCCGTAAGTTTAGCTATACGGACCCCGTTTCTGTCGGCGGGAGCCTTTTTTGCAACGATGTCCATCGCCACCTTGGCAAGATACAGATTTGTCCCTATCCCGACGGTCGCCGTTATGCCTGTTGTACTAAGGACATCCTGTATTATCGTCAGGGCAAGGAGCTGTTCGGGCGTTGTATTTGCCCGAAGGGCCTTTGTCCGGTACAGATGAAGATATCCGGTGCAGTCAATAAAGCATTCGTCGATGGAGTATACATGGATATCCTCGGGAGCCAGATATCTTAAGTATACGGAATAGATCAGGGCGGATACCCGGATATACTCGGCCATGCGGGGAACGGCGATAATGTAGTCCACCTTTGTATGACGGAGGGCTTCATACTTCCTTATGGCCTGCTTTGCCTCAAAGAGCCGGGGCCTTGAGGGAACGCCGATGGCCTTGAGGGAGGGGGAGACCGCAAGGCATATGGTCTGATCCGACCGCGACTCATCGGCGACCAGAAGGTTGGCCTTCAGCGGGTCGAGCCCTCTGTATACGCATTCGACGGAGGCGTAGTAGCTCTTTAAGTCGATGCAGATATACATGCGCGGATACCCTATGCCCGTCCTGCTTACGCTTCCGGAGCCCGTTTCTGTTTTTGATACGGTCTGATTATCGTTTTTCAATCATTCACCAGCTTCTGCCTGATAAAGAAAAATTATTTCCAGATCATTATTATAGAACATATGTTCGATAAAAACAAGGCAAATTTTTACACAACTCAGTACAACTCAGTACAACCGGGTTTTAAGTCAGGCGCTAAAGTTACTATTCACGGCCCTTTGGACCGTGATAGTAACGGGTTTTGCCAATGTAAATCGCCTTCGCTAAGGAAGGATCGCATAGCGATC
>JAEEGL015537592.1_pt1 | contig 19512 bp, 24 predicted proteins | sample 9134231 | NCBI WGS metagenome assembly JAEEGL01 (sample SAMN16246548, study PRJNA631951) | gut metagenome | biome: gut microbiome; feature: rumen; material: fiber-attached | host: Bos | place: Iran: Karaj | collected 2018-10 | reverse complement strand
TCAGTATTACTTTATATAATTTTAAATATAATATAGTTATTTGGTTAAGTGGGTTAATATTCATGTTTTCTTTTATAATTCCATTAATAATATTATATAAAGGGATTAGTATTGGTTATACTTTTTTATATTTGCTTTATATATTTCATCTAAAAGGTATAATTATAGCCTTAATTTTATTAATTCCATGTATTCTGATAAATAGTATAATTTATATGTTTATGTCTTACTATAGCGTTAATTTTGCCTTTAAAACTTATAATATATTTGTTAAAAATAAAACAATTAATTTAAAGGGATATATTAAGAATTATTTTCTTCAATTATGTATATTCTTATTTATATTATTATTAACTAGCTTATTTGAAACATATATTACTTCAAATATACTTAAATATGTGCTATAATTTAGCTCATGAAAGGAAGTAATTATGAAAGTAGTAGTTGGAATGAGTGGTGGAGTTGATTCAGCAGTAGCAGCATATCTTTTAAAAAAGCAAGGATATGATGTAGTTGGATTATTTATGAAAAACTGGGATTCTAATATTAACAATGATATTGAAGGCATTACTGAAGATGTTTGTCCTCAAGAATTAGACTTTAAGGATGCTAAAAGTGTATGTGATGAATTATATATACCATTATATAGAGTTGATTTCATTAAAGAATATTGGGATGATGTATTTTCATATTTTTTACGTGAATTAGAGCGTGGTAGAACACCAAATCCAGATATTATGTGTAATAAATATATAAAGTTTGATTTATTTAAAAAAGAAGCTAAAAAACTAGGTGCAGATATGATAGCAACTGGACATTATGCAAGAATGAAAGATGGAAAACTCTTAAGAGGAGTAGATTCTAATAAAGATCAAACTTATTTCCTATCACAAGTAAGTAAAGAACAATTAAAAGATGTATTATTTCCAATAGGAGATTTAACTAAAGATGAAGTAAGAAAAATAGCAAAAGAGGCTAATATTCCTGTATATAATAAGAAAGACTCTACTGGAATATGTTTTATTGGAGAAAGACATTACCAACAGTTTATTGCTAATTACTTAAAAGGTAAACAGGGAGATATAATTAACGTTGAAACAAATGAAGTAATTGGAAAACATAAGGGATTAATGAACTACACTATTGGTCAAAGAAGAAACGTTGGTATTAGAGGATTTGAAAAAAGACATTATGTATGTGGTAAAGACTCTAAAAAGAATATTTTATATGTAGCTTTTGGAGATGATTCAGAGTATTTATTATCAGATGAAGCAATTATTGAAGATATGAATTATATTTCTGATAAAAAGCCAAAAAAAGCAACAGCTAAATTTAGATATAGAAGTGAGGATGTTGCAGTTGAAATAGAATATTTAAATAATAATCAAATCAAAGTAAAATATAAAGATGTTAAATCTGTTACTCCAGGACAAGCATGTGTTATTTATGATAAAGATGAGTGCTTAATGGGTGGAATTATAAAAAAAGTATTTAAGAATAATAATGAATTATGGTACTTAAAATAGTACCTTTTTTATATTCTTACATCTTTAAAAAATATCAAAAATATGGTATAATATATCATGAATTGATTAATGTGATCAGTTCAAGGAAAGGGTAGGTATATGAAAGGAATTAAAGAATTATATAGAAATAATTCAAAGAAAGTATCAATATTATTTTTTATTGGTTTATTTGTTATTGTTACAATATTAAGTAGTTTTCAAACTATAGAATCAGGAGAGGTTGGGTTAAAAGTAAGATTTGGAAAAATAGTAGACTCTAGTTTAAATGAAGGACTTAATTTAAAGATCCCTTATATAGAACAGATAAAGAAAGTAAATATAAAAGTACAAAAATCTGAAATAACAGTTGAGAGTTCTACTAAAGACATGCAAACTATTATGACTACAATAGCCGTAAATTATAGAGTAGATAGCAAAAAAGCAAGTAATTTATATAGAACAGTTGGAAACAACTATGAAATAACTGTTTTAGAACCAGCAATTAAAGAAAGCATTAAAAGTGCTATTGCTAAATATAACGCTGAAGAAATTACTACTAAACGTAGTGATGTATCTGCAAATTGCTTAAAAGCCTTACAGGAAAAAGTACTTAAATATGGTATTATAGTAGAAGATTTTAACTTAACTGATTTTAGTTTTTCTCAAGAATATACTAAAGCTATAGAAGAAAAACAAGTTGCTGAACAAAAACTTCAAAAAACTAAATTAGAAGCTGAAGCAAAAATAGTTGAAGCTGAAGCAACTAAGAAATCAAATGATTTATTAAAACAATCATTAACTGATGAATTAATAGCAAAGCAATTTATTGAAAAATGGGATGGTAAGCTACCACAAACATATGCTGGTGGAGACATATTAAAAATGTTTAATATAAAATAAGTACTTTAAATAGTACTTATTTTTTAAAATATATTGACAACTATGTGTAAAGTATTATACAATTATATTGTTAATAAAGTAAGGAGAGTTTCAATGAAAGAATTAAATGAATTATTAAGCGAAATAGGAATATCAAAGGTAAAATTAGCTAAATATTTAGGCGTTTCAAGACAAATGATATATAATTATTTAGAACTTGATTCATTAAGTAAATGGCCTCAAGAAAAAAGAATATTATTACTTAAACTACTTGATATAGAAGAGGGTAGTGATAAAGCAATTAAAGGTATAAAGATAACTAGTGAATATTTAGAAAATGTAGAAGCAAGACTTAATCAAAATGTAAGAGATATGAATTCACAGCAATTCAATTATAAAAATCTTACTAGAGAAGAGCAGGACTTATTAAATGATCTTGTATTCTTAATTAAAGAAAAATTTACTGAAGAAAAAACTAAAGAAACATATTGGGTATTTTTATATCTATATCATGTGCTTCAATCACTTGACAATGTACCTGAAATTAAATATATATTTGCATATTTATCAAAAAAATGTGGTTTTACAAATGCTAAAGAATTTAAATTTAATGAAACTAGACAATTTATATTAGAAAGTATAGTGTTTACTGCATTTAATCTATATAACAATGGAGGAGCATCTAAATCTAAATTAGTTGAATCACATAATAGATTTGAACAAGAAATCGAAAATGATAAAGAAGAAAAATTAAGTCGTACACAACAATTAAATACTGTTAAAGTACAAGCATTAAAAGAATTAGGTTATACAGAAATAACTAAAGATAATGCATCAGAAGTACTAAATAGAATGGCAGAAATACAATCAAGAAAAGTATAATTTTTATGTATTTAAGAGTTCTCTATCAACTTCCGATAATATATGTTATGTTAACTTCTATATATTGTTTTATATAATATAATTAAAATTAGATTACTTTATGTAATCTTTTTTTTATTATAAAAGATTATATATTATTATTTATAACAAATTAACTGGTATATAATTAATATTTATAAAAAATATATTATTAAATTATATTTAGTATTTAATATAAATATAATAATGCTTATACATTAAATAAATATTACTAGAATTGAAATTGAGATAGATAATTTATCATCTTAATTATTCTTGATTCCGATTTGAGATGTATGATTAATCACTTTTTTTAATCTCGATTCCAATTAGAACACTATCATATATAGTATTAATGATGTAATAATACCATATATTATATATTTATTGTATTTATATGATATTAATTCTTTTAATATATCATTTAATGAAATACTTATCATTAAACCCGAAATAAATATTAATATATAAGATATTATTAATTCATTTATTTTACCTTTTAATATTATATATGAAAGTAGGGCTCCAAATGGTTCTGATAGCGATGCAATTAATAGATATATCAATATTTTTCTTACTCCCCCTCCTCCTTTATATATTGGTAGGGCGATAGATATTCCTTCTGAAATATTATGAATCATGATTGCTAAATATAACTTTATACCTATACTTATACTAGCTAAAGAACTTGTATAAACCACTACTCCTTCTAATATATTATGAAATATTAAAACAAAGCTATTTTTTAGCCCTATTCTACATAAACTATTATCTTCTTTAATAAATCTATCTATAAAAACAGTAGAATTATATCCAAGTAAAAATACAAGTATTATAATAATTAATCCTAATAGACTTTTATAATTACTTATCATATGTATTACTGAAGATGGTAATAATTCAAATACAGATATAAGGATCATAAAACCAAGAGATATAGACAAAAAATATGTAGTCCCCTTCTCTTCCCTAATAAAATGAGATTTTATTACTAGAAGACCTAATAAAGTAGATAAACCAGAAAATAACGTTAAAATAAACGGACCAATAATTACCATATTCATATTTAAAACATATACATTTAATCATCTAATAATTCCATAATAATAATGGGTGGTGATTAAAAATGGCTGAAACAAGAAAAATGGCAAGAAAAAGCTCTAGAAACAGTTCAAATTGCAAAGCAAGAAACAATTCTAGATGTAAATCAAATGCTAAGAGTTCTTCAAGTAGAAGTCGTTAATATTTAAGGGATATTCATGGTTTTTAATGAATATCTTTTTTCTTGTACAAATATCTATTAGATGTTAAAATTATACTATGAGAAAATTAATAATAAGTATAATAGTTTTCTTAATATTATTTATTCTTTTTATAACGGGTTATTACTGTTATAAAAATTTTTATGTAGCATCAATTCCATTAAACATAAATGTTACTCTTAATGATAATACTGTTAATATTGACTATGTAATCAAAGATAAAAGTCGTAGGAATAAAATATATTATATAATTAATAAAAACAAGAAAAAACCTTCTATTAATGATAAAAATTGGGCTTTAACTAAAAATAATAAAATATCATATAATTTAGATAAAAATATATATTATGTTTATTTAAAAAATGAAGATAATAAAATATTTGAAGTTAATAGTACTGATAAACTGGGTAAAATAGTGTATTTTGTTACTAGTAAAGATGAGCTATATCTAAGCATTAATGACACTTATAGCCCTACTCTTGTATATGAAGGGGTTGGTTATATTGATGATACTATCTCTTGGTCTTCAAGCAATGAAAAAGCTGCTAAGGTAAGTGATAATGGCGTTATAACTGCAGTTGGTAATGGTGAATCTATAATTACAGCTAAAATAATGAATAATAAAGTAAATATCAATGTTACATCTAGTAATTTAATAGTTAAAAAGCCAAAAAGATATGACTATAACAAACCATATTTAGGATGTGGAATGTATACAAAAAAAGAAAATGACTTGCTAGATAAGATTTTAAAGTATAGAATAGAAGAAGCTGGTTATGGGACAAGAGCTGGAGCTGTTGAAGCCGCAAGATTTTTATCATTAGAGTTTCCATATAGAATTAATTACTTTAGTGAAAATGGAAGAGTTTATATGAATGGTGTTGATTCTGAAGGAAGATATTATCATAAAGGTTTATATCTACATGAAAGTAGATTTAAAGATATTGGTAAAAAAAGAAATGGTCCAGCTACTTGGGGATGCATGATGTATTCTGGACCTGCTCATGGCCAAAGAAGAAATGGACTTGATTGTAGTGGCTTTGTATCGTGGGTTTTATATAATGGAGGCTTTGACGTTAAAGATGTAGGAGCAGGACTTGCATCTGGTTTAGATCTTACAGATTATGGTAAAAGGACTGTATTTACAAAAGATTTAGTAGATAATAAAAAAGTAAAGGTCGGAGATTTACTTAGCTCTGGTGGTGTTGAAGGTGGACATATAGCTATCATTATTGGTGAAGATGAGATAAACTATTATGTAGCTGAAAGTTTATGGACAAAACCAAATGTTGGTGTTGTTGTAACAGTATATCCAAGAAATAAAATATATAAAGAGTTCTATTATGTAATGCTTATGGATAATTATTATAAAAATGATGGAAATCTAACAAAATTATGGTATTAAAGGGTGTAAACTATGGATGAAGAAAAAATAAAAAAGAAAAAAAAGAAAAAAACTACTTCTAAAAGAAGCAATAATTCTACTACTGTAAGAAAAGCAAGTACTAAAAAAAAGAGTACTAGTAATAGTACTAAAGCAAAAAATGCTCAAGTAAAGAATGCTAAAACAGTTAAAAAGAAACAAATAAAAGCAAAACCAAAAACAAAGATCAAAAAAACACCTACTAAAAAAGATCCTATTGAAGAACAGCAAACAATTATACTTGTTCCTAAAAAAGAAATTATTGCTAAAATTGAAAAGAAAAAACATGTAATAATATATCAAATGTTAATATTTGTTTTATTTGCAGTTGGTTTGTATTCTTATTATTATTTTAATATATCCCCTATTCCAAAAGTAAAGAGTGTATATTTAGATGATGATAATAATGTAAATATTATTTATAAAAATATAAAAAATAAAAGAAATAAAATATATTGTTACTATTCAAAAGAAGATAAAATGCCTTCTAGTAATGATAAAGGATGGAAATTAACTGAAGATAATACTTGTTCATTTAAAATGGAAGACGATAAATTTTATGCTTATCTAAAAAATCAAGATAATATTATTGTTAAAGTTAATGGTGTTGAAAATTTAGGAAGAATAATTAGTATTAATTTAGATAAAAATAAAGTTTATTTACCAATTAATGGTACAAATAAAGTAAATGTTTCATTTAAAAAGATTGGTCAAGTAGATGAAACAATAATATGGAAATCAGATGATGAGAATGTTGCTACTGTTAAAGATGGTAAAATTAGTGGTATTAGTAATGGAACTGCTAATATATCAGCAACTATTATGAATAAATCTGCAAGTGTTAAAGTAGTTGTAACAAATTTAATAACAACAAGACCAAAGGATGGATTTGATTTTAAAAAACCACAACTTGGTTGTAATAAATATTCTAAAGAACAAAATGATTTAATAGATGAGATTCTTAAAAATAATATTAATGAAGTAGGATATAAAACAAGAGCTGGGGCTGTAGAAGCCGCTAGATTTTTAACCCTTGATTTCCCATATAGAATTAATTATTTTTATGAAAATGGAAGACAAACTACAAATAATGTAGATGGTGAAGGAAGATATTATCATGTAGGTATGTATTTACATGATTCAAGATACTCAAGTATAACTGGAAGCCAAAAAGGACCTAAAATATGGGGATGCTCAATGTATGATAGGCCTGTTAAAAGACAAGTTGTTAATGGACTTGATTGTAGTGGCTTTGTATCATGGGCACTACTAAATGGTGGATTTGACGTTAAAGATGTTGGTGCTGGTTGGAGCAATAATTTAGATTTGACTGATTATGGTACAGTTAAAAAGATAAACTCATCAGTTATAAAATCTAATGTAATTAAAGTTGGTGATCTACTTCACTCTACAGCGGCAGGAGGACATATTGGTATAATTGTAGGAATGGATTCATCAAATTATTATGTTGCTCAAGCATTGTGGTATAATGAGATAGGAGTACAAATCACAAAGATAGAAAAAGATAAATTATATAAAACATTCCCACATGTTGTTCTTATGGATAAATACTATAAAAACGATGGTAATTTAACTGATATGTGGTAAGGAGAAAAATGAAAAAAAGAAGACTAAAAAGGAGATATAGAAAACTATTATATAGAATAAGAGCCCTACTCTTTTTGGTTTTGTTTGTTTTCCTCATATATTATTTCTTTAAACTATTATTTTTTAAAAATTATATAGATAGTTATGAATTTGAAGAAAGTACATTTGTAGTATACTTGAAAGATGATACCTTATCTTGTATATTATCTAAAGATAAACCAGAAATAACAGATAGAAACTGGGTAAGATCAGAAGATTATAAATGTATGTTAAATATTAAAGAAAATAATACATATTTATATTTAAAGAAAGATGATAAAATAGTTTATACATCAAATAAAGATCTATATATTAAACTAAATGAAAGTAAAAATGTTTATTTAAGTAATAAAGATAATTATAATTACTTTAAATATGTAATTGGAAATATAAATAAATTAGAAGTAAATACTAGCAATAGTAATATTAAATATAAAGATGGTATCGTTACTGCTAATAAATATGGTGAAAGTGATATTGAATTTAAATATAATGATTATACCTTTAAATCTCATATAGTAGTCTCAAATCTACTTTCAAATCGAGATAACTATGAAAATAAAGAAAATTTATCTTGTAATAAATATAATCTTGAAGAAAGCAAATTATTAGATAAAATCTTAGAAAGCAAAATAGAAAATGCTGGATACAAAACAAGAGCTGGAGTTGTAGAAGCTGCTAGATTTTTAACTCTAGATTTCCCTTATAAAATCAATTATTTTTATGAAAACGGAAGACAAACAACTAATAAAGTAGATGGTGAAGGAAGATATTATCATAAAGGACTTTATTTAAGTGAAGATAAATTCTCTTCTCTAACCGGTTCAACATATACAACAAATAAAGGAATATGGGGATGCAAAATATATAGCTACCCTATTTCTAAAAAAGACTATAACGGACTTGATTGTAGTGGCTTTGTAGCATGGGCACTATTAAATGGTGGATTTGACGTTAAAGATGTTGGTGCTGGCTGGAGTGATAACTTAGATTTAACTGACTATGGAGATGTCAAAAAACTAAATAAAGAAATAAGTGTTTCAAATGAAATTAGAGTTGGGGACTTACTACATAGTGAAAGACTTGGAGGACATATAGCTATAATTATAGGAGTCGATAGTGAAAACTACTATGTAGCACAAGCAATATGGTATGATCAAGTTGGTGTAATAGTAACTAAAATTAAAAAAGAAAATCTAAGTAAAGATTTTCCTCATGTAGTATTAATGGATAAATATTATCAAAAAGATGGTAATTTAACTGATATGTGGTAAATAAAAACAGTTTGTTTAATAAACTGTTTTTTTATTATTAAAGTTTCTTTAAAATTTTTTGATTAACTTCATTTTTAGTTAACTCATCAGTTACTATTTTATCGATATAGCACCATCTTGGTATACCATTATAAAAATCTTCTTCTAAAACATAAGCACCTTCTGGTAATAAATATTCACAAACCATAACATGTATTTTAGTTGGATAATCAATACCATGATTAGAGGCAGTAGTTTTAACTAGTTCTGTAATTTTATTACCAGTTAATTCAGGACTATCATAAATAGATATTTGATGATATCCATGATTAAAACCGACCTCAAAATAATTTGTTACTGTAGTTTTTTTACCATCAATAATTTTAACAACTTCTCTTTCTTCAAATACTTTATCCCCAGCAGGAGTACTTTTTACAACATATCCTTCTGGAATATATTCTACAATAGACTCAGTAACGTTTTTAATTAAAGTTGCTTTAATTAATTGGTGTAACACATCATTTTCATCATAATAATATGATTCATCATAAATTTTATATGGCAATTCTTCAGATTCTTCTTTAATATTTAAAAATATATTTTCTTTAATATCTTTGATTGCTTTATCAACTGACCCTGTAACTGCGCATCCAGTGGACCCTATTGCTAAAGTTCCAACTAGACCTATCATAGCCATGTTACTTTTAATTTTATTCATTTTTTAACCCCCTTAAAAAATTGAATATAGTATATCATATTTGATACAAAAAGTCAATTCATATATACTTTAAAACTAAAATTATATAATTAGATTTCTTAGTGTTTTTAAGTATTTTAATATACTTGTACTTACCAAATCTTCTTATACTAAATGCATCATTTTCTTTTAAAACATAAGATGGTTTAGATAAAACTTTATAGTTTAAAATAACTTCTTTATTTTTTATCTTATTTTGGATTGTATCTCTATTTGTTTTAATAATTCTAGATAATATTATGTCTATTCTTAAAGATGGAACAATTAAGTTTAGTTCTTCATATTTTCTTTTATAGTCTTTTAAATAGTCAACATCTAATTCTTTTACATTTATTTTATAATTAGAAACACTTTTAAAATTATTAATAACAAAATCTTTTAATTCACTTAATATAAAAAAGTAATATTTATCATTATCAATTATAATATCTCCTAAAAAACTAGGATTAATATTTAATGACAATAAACTACCAAGTATATGATTGTGTTTAAGGGTATTTTTAGACTCAATTTCAAACAAACTAACCTTTGGTAGATCATTTATATATAAAATTACTTTTTCGCTATCTATATATGGTAAATATACTTTGTATTTATTCTTACCTATTTTACTCTTTATTTGATCAAATTCACTATTATCTAAAAACAAAGTGTTTTTTCCATTTAATAATCTATCAATACTATTATCTATTTTATATATGTCTTTTTTCATACTTATCTTTAAAATATTTTACTATTCCATCTACTTCAAGTTCTTTACCAAATAAACGAACAGAAACCTCATTAACATTATAAGCACATCCATACTTATGTATATTATCATTTAGATATTTAGTAATCTTTTTAATGTTACCCTTCTTTAGAGTGTCATTTATATTATATTTAGAATCAATATGCTCATATAACATGCCATCAAATATACTACCAAGCAAATAAGTTGGAAAGTATCCAAAATCCAAAGAAGCCCAATGCATATCTTGTAGTATTCCTTCACTATCTTTAGTTACATCTACTCCTAAATAGTCTTTATATTTTTGATTCCATACTTTATCTAAATTATCTAAATCAATTTTATTATTAAATATTTCTTTTTCTATTTCATATCTAATAATAATATGCATACAATAAGTTAATTCATCTGCCTTAGTTCTAATTAATGATTTGTGAGCATTATTAAGTAAACCAATAAATGTATCTATATCCAAATCTAAATCTAAAATACTTTTAACTTTGTCATATATAGGTATCCAAAAATTAATATTTCTTCCAAGTATGTTTTCATAAAATCTAGATTGACTTTCATGAAGTGCAAGAGAGTCTATACTATAATTTTTATATTCTTTTAAAGTATCAGATAAATTTTGTTCAAATATACCATGCCCACCCTCATGAATAACTGTACATACGTGATCAATTATATCATTTTGCTTAGGGAATGTTATTCTAATATCATTATTATTCAATTTAGTAGTATAACCATGAGTATAAATTCCAAGAGCTCCCCTATTATTATCAAATCCTATATAATCAAGTAAAAACTCAGATATTTCTTTTAACTTATCAGTATCATAATATTCTTTTTTAAACTCTATTTCTTTATTATCTAAATTATCAATTATAGGTTTAATTTTACCCTTTAATTCACTAAATAATTTATCTACTATTTTAGTATTAATACCTTTTTCATATGTATCTAACATTAAATCATACAAATTATCTTTATCTGGATACATATAATTATATAGTTTTTTAGTATAATCAATCCCTTTAATTAAATAAGGTTTAAATAAACCAAAATCATTACTTTCTTTAGATTTAACCCAAGTTTCTAATGATTTTGATCTAAAACTATTATATTCTTCATAAAAAGATTCAGGAATTCTTTTAAATTTATAATATTCTTCTTTACTTTTATTAATAAACCTTTTTTCTTCTTCACTTAAAACATTAAATTCATTACTATTAATTAAATCTTCAATTAATTTAATATACTCTAAAGAAGTAGATAATTTATAATATTCAAGTTCAAAAATAGATTTAGATTTTATTAAATCATCAATAGATTTTTTAGGTGCGATTGTATCCATTTCAAAACTAAGCATAGTTATAATATAATTAATATTTCCTATTTTTTCTAAGTATTCTAATAATTTCTTTTTCATTTATCCTCCTATGTATCATGTCTAATCATTTCTTTAATTATATAATCTCTATAATATAAATCATTTCTCACTTTAAAGTTCTTCTTTTCCCAAAATTCATTAGCAACATCATTACCCTTAAAATTAACTAAATTTACTTTAGTAATACCCTCTTTATCAAAAGCATTAATAGTTTTATCAAGTAATTTAGTAGCAATACCATTATTTCTATACTCTTCTAAAACAGCTAGATGATTAATATGTCCACGCCTTCCATCATGAGAACCAAGTATTACGCCTACTATTTTATCATCTTCTATATAAACAAAACATGTATTAGGATTCCTCTTTAATAATCTGTCTATTCCTTTTTTAGAGTCATCTAAATTATTTAATCCCATTCCTTTACAAGATAACCATAGATTATATACTTCACTATAATCATCAATTACCATATTTCTAATCATAATATCTCCTTTAATTTATTTAGCTCTGTTAGATTTTTTAATGGCTCTTTTAGAATAATAATTTTACTCTTATAATTATTATTAATAAAATCGTTTGCTTTATTTGCTTTACCACTACCGCTATATAAAACAAAAGTTACTTTTTTATTATTCAATTTTAATTTATCTAAAACACTATTAATAGGACTTGATAATCTATCATTCCATATAGGTGATCCGATTATAATATGATCATATTCATCAATATTATTGTCAAAATCAATCAATCGATCTTTATAATTAATCATTGCTTTATAACCACCAGCTAGTATTTGAAGTAATCTATTATTGGGTAATGGTTCAGAAGTTACAACCTTTCTTATTTCATAAGTGTTCTTTAAAAAATCAGCAACTAAATCTCCATTACCAGATAAACTATAATATATAAATATTCTTTTCATTTTAACTCCTTATTATAATTATCAATAATACTTTTCATATCAATTAATAAATCATCTATTCTTTCATTTAAATTCCAAATAGCATCTTCACTCAAAACACCAGCTTTAACTTTTTCAATTTTATTAGTTTCATATAATTCTTTATCTTTAAACCAAGATTTAGAACCATAATACTTATTTAAATTATCTAATTCCTTTTTAATACTTTTAAATTTAAATAGCGAATCTTCAAGTTCATTCATAATAGATGTTATATTATCTAATCTCTCTTCATTTTTACAAATTCTATCTATCATTATTTATCCTCTGTATAATTAATTCTTTTATATTAGATTTATCACTTATTAAACTTAGATTATCTAAATGAATATGAGAAGATTCTTTTTCTAGAGCGACATTTAATATATAATTGCATAGTTCAATTAAATCTAGTTTACTTCCACTAATTAATACTTCATTATTATTATAACTAATACTTAGTCCATTAGAATTATTATATTCTTCTTCTATTAAATAATCTTTAATTATATTTTTAATCTCCATAATTAGCTCCTAAATCCTTAAGTACTTTTTTAAATAATTCTTTTGTATGCTCAAAAGTAATAGTATTAATAGCTTCTTCAAAATTAAACCATTTTGCTATTTCAATTTCATCTTCTTGCTTAGTAATATTATAATTAATCGGTTTAGCAAGATACAAAATAACTGTTTTATCAATTTCATCTCTAATAATATAATGTAGTTTATATCTTTTCTCACTTATAATTTTTACATCAAGTCCTACTTCTTCTTTAACTTCTCTTAAAGCAGTTTCTTTCTCATTTTCATTTTCTTCAATATGACCTTTTGGAAACCCCCAAAAATTTCTATTTTTTTCATAAACAAGCAGAACTTTATTATCATTGATAATTATACATCCGCAACTTTTCTCATTTCTTAATTTCATTATTTTACTCCTATTAATATTATAGCATAAAAAAAAAGTGTTTTTACTTAAATAAACATAGTTGTTTAACACTTTTGTTTTTTAATTCATCATAGTAATCTATAGCATCAATTGAATCATCATCTAATGTACCATAATAATAAATATATTTATTTATCCATTGAGAATAATTCATTGGTTTACTAGAATATTCTTTTTCATCAAGATAAATTGTTTCAATATCATAAAATCTGAATCCAGAATTAAACATACCTTTTTTAAAATTTTCCATATTATCTTCAAGAAATTCAATCTTTGAATTTATTTTTATACTATAGCTGTCCTTACCATCCCATTTTTTTTGATTGTATTTGATTTCAACATAATGATCTATTCTACTTTCCATATTAATCCTCCTAATAGCTATTTTTTAAGTTTTAACTCGTGTTCTTCATCTTTTAATTTTTTTAAATAATCTTCTACACTAATAGAATCATCAGATAATACAGCAACTCTATTATCTTCATCAAAATAATGTCTATTAATCCATTGAGAATAGTTACAAGGCTCTCCAACATATTTTTTCCCATTTAGATAAATTGTCTCAATATCATAAAATCTAAAACCATCAATATAAAATCCATTTTTAAAAGTATTCATATTTCTTTCAATAAAATCTATTCTAGAATCTATTTCTTCAACAAATGGAGAATCTCCATATATACCACTTACTACACTTTCTACATAATGATCAACTTTAGTTTCCATATAATTCCTCTCTTCCAATAAACTGATTTTTAGTATATCATATTGATATTATAATAACAATATAATTATAAATATATTAGGTATTAAAAAAATAGAGATTACTCTCTATTTTAATTAAAACCAGTTACATCATCTACTATATCAGCATATTTCTCAATCTTTTTAGTATCAACATTGTATGTATAAGTATACCCTAAATTGTATTTTTTAATATCTTCTTTAGTTATTTGATTACATAAATCATTTTTTTCACAAGCATTCCATACATCAGTTACAGTAACTTTATTATTTTTAACACTTACATATATTTCATTTTCAGATTTATAAGCATTTAATACTTCATCACTATTATCTAGTTCAATTACTGTTCCAAGATCTTTATCGTTTTTAGAATATTTAACTTTATTGCTATCAAGATATATTACATAATCTTCTGATATTGATAATACCTTACTATATTTATTATTTGTATTAATTATTTTACCATTTTTATCGTAAGTTATTATTGACTTATTATTTTTTACTATAATTAAATTATTACTAGAATTAATATCTACATCGCTAATATTAGCAAAATCATCAATTATTAATTGCAAATTACTATTATATATCTTTTTCATATCACCATCTGTTGCAACTAAAGAAATATAATTATCACCATAAAGCATATAAGTATATTGATAATCATTTGATTTAGTAGACAATACTATCTTTTCATTATTTAATGATAAAATATATGCATTATTTTCATCATTGGCAGCTATATAATTAATATTTAAAACATCACCAAACGTATATTTGTCTTTATACATTTCTTGAGCAGATGTAAATGAGAAGAATGTTTCATTGTTTTTGTCATTATAAGTCATTCCTATTAATTTTTCATCTGTTGCTACTAAATTATAACCTTCAGAAGAAGTATTATTAGTATTAACTACATAATAATTATTCTTTTTTGTATCATATATCCTAAGTTCTAAATTATCTTTATAAAAAATATATCTATCATCACTATTAAAACACTCTACTTTGCTAGTCATTGCATGGAAAGTTGTTTTATCATTTTCACTGCATTTAACATCATAATTATAACCACCACCTGCATCTAATAGTCCTTTATAAGAGTTTATAACTTCATAACTTGATCTATTAGATACGCTAACATCTTTGATTTCGTTTAAACGGTTATCTTCAGAATTTCTTGCTACAAAGAAATAGTCTGTATAATATTTACCATCATTTGTTTTTGCAACAACGTAAAAGTCAATATCTTTATCACCATTTAAAGATTCAACATTTACAGAATATGATTCTATTTTTGGTAATTCATATTTATCGATATATGAAATCATTGTATCATGCGCAGCATTTTTTCCTTGAGCAGTATCATAATAAACTCTAAATAATTCACCTTCACTATTTAAAACATAAGCATATCCATTATTTTCAGCATAAGGATAATTAGAAACAAATGATACAGAAACAGGATTCTTTATTGAATTAATTTTAATTAATGCATTTTTAGTCTGTACATTTATTATATTATCAACTATTTTAATAGTATGATTATTTTTTTCAGTTTTATCTTCTTTTTGGTCATTTACAAATTTAGCAGCTTTTATTCTAGAATCTAAATAAGTAATTTCATAAATATAGTCTGATAACTTAATATTATAAGAGAATTCTTTAAAATTATCATTATTACTATAAACGTATTTTTCTTTGTTGTTATTAAAATATAATAAACAAAATACACAAGCAACTACAAAAACACCTATTAAACATATAATAAGTTTTTTATTTTTTTCTTCTTTATTTTTTCTTTCTTCCACTTAAATACCTTCTTTCAAGCTTATTATAATACAATATTTTTCTTCTTAAAATATCTATAAAAAAAATATACGCTAGTTTTACACAATATAATTATTAAAAAAATAAGTCTATTTTTTAATTATAAACTTATTCGATATGATAAATAATTAGTATATTATTTTTTTAATTTTTTTACATATGCCCCAGCTGTATAACAATCAAATGTTGTCATAGACATATCATTTAAGAACTCACCTTCATAGTTAATAAATGGTTCTTTCAAATCATCAATATCTGACCATATTAACTCTTCACATTTGTCTTCTTCCATTATTGTTGGAATTCCTTCATATTCACTTATTTCAAAATAAAAATCAATATATGGTTTTTGTCTTTTTCCATCAAATTTATAATAATTACGTCTCAAAACAGTATAACTATTTAATATTTTATCTGGATCAATAACAATACCTAATTCTTCTTTTGCTTCTCTTACTAAGGCATCATATTGATTTTCTCCCTCATCTATATGACCTGCTGGTAAAGCATAATATCCTTCCCAAGCAGAACCTTTTCTTTTTTGCAGTAATATTTTATCATCTTTTCTAATTATCATATAAACTGCACTCTTAAATAACTCTTTCATATTATTTCCTTTCTAACCTACCTGCTATATCATCTTAGTTTAAAAGTATTATTGTTTTTTATTAGTAAGTCTTAGTATTTTAGGGCAATCTGAAACAGTTTCAGTTATTTCTTCTGCTTTGATGGTTGCAACTACCCTTTTTTCAATATCAAATGCATCATGAACTTTATCAAAATCTCCAGAATATGTTTCTGGTCTAGTAATATCTATTCCCTGATACTTTTTCATATTATTTAAAGTGCTCATAAACTCTTTCATAAATTCTTCACTATTTTTCATAATATCATCCCACTATTTACCGGATATTTAATATTATATCACAAATCTTAACAAACTATTTATTATCTCTTTTCATAATTGTTCTTTTATCTAATGGAAGTATTTCGTTTTCTTTATTAACTCCTATTTGATTGGCAAGTTTTATTGAACCATCTAATAATTCTTCTAAACTTGAATATGGTTCATTATTAGTATCTGTTTTATATAGCCAATCTAGATATTTAATCTTTCTTGCTTCATTAGGTCTACCATAAAGTACTTTCCCAGTATGAAGCCAGTACCCAAATTCAACATTTGTTGTAAATCCAGGCATATCAGGTAATGATCTTGGAATCCAAAAAATAATTACTGAAGCATTTGATAAAGCTTCTCTTTCCCAATTTGCTTGATCAATATAATCAGCTTTAGGTTTTCCTGTTGAATACTCTGGAACATATACTACTCCATTAAACTCATTATCTTCTAAATACTTACATGCGCTTGTCCTCCATGTATCAATATTATTATCTCTTGGAGTTGGCCCTGCTAAAAATATTGATTTTTTCCCCTTTATAACTTTTTGATCAGAATAATTAATTATCATATTTCCTCCTTACTATATTACATATTAAATCTTTCAAAAAAATCATTATATATTTTTTGTCTATTTATATCAGTAACAAAAGTAATTTTTCTCTTGTCATTAGTTAACTTATAAGATAAGTCTTCTAATATTTCGGGACGGTTTATTATTGTTGTTTTAAACCATTTCTTATTTACCATATAAGCAATAACAGCAACATCAAATATTGGTCTTTCTTCTCTTATTCCATTATACCCATCATTATGAAATCTTTCTATTAAATAATCATAAAATTCGCTCTTATTACATATTTTTTCTTTTAATGTTTTTAAATCAATGTTTAATTTAGAAACTACTTCTCTGCATGGTAAAACTGTCAAAAGAGCATTTGAATTAAATACTATTTTAACTGCTTCTACATCTTGTTTAAAGTTAAATTCTCTATTATTTTCAAATCCTAATTGATGTCCACCCAACCATACTATTTCAATTTTAGAAGTTATTTTTGGTTCTTTTTTTATAGCTAGTGCAATATTAGTTATTGCACCTATTGCTAGTATATATGTCTTTTCATTACTTTTAGCAATCTCAATAATCTTATTAACTGCATCATTATCTTGAGTGTATCCATTCTGAATATAATCTATAGAGCCCCTATATATTTTACTAGTATCAAAACATAAATAATTACATATTTTTATTGCTTCATTAAAACTTAGTTCTTGTCCTTCAGGGACTGATACAAAATGTTTATGATGAGAATAAGGGGCAATAGTTATTGCTTCTATATTAAATAGATCTTGATGTTTGATTAGATAAGTTAAAGCAAATTGATCATCACATTCATTATATGTATCTGTATCTAATATTACATTAATTTTTTTATTATTCATGTAATTATCTCCTTTCTAATAACGCGATGTTTTAATAAATGATTTGTCATTATCAGTGCTATTTACTAATAATCTTCATAGTAATTTATTATTTTTTCATATGTTCCATCTTTTTTTATCTTATCCAATTCTTTTTTGTATATAGATTTTGCATATTTTTTATTTAAATATTCTTTTTGAAATCTACCTCTTCTTTCAACTAATATAGGATTATTAGTCCAAAGATTAAATTTCCCATTATCATTCAATCTTTTACACATATAGCTATAACAATTATCAAAATGCTCTTCAAAGTTATAATTAGGATAATGTTTTATTGAAGTTGATATTTGCCTTTTAACTAATAGTTTTATATCAAAATCTCTATCAGAATCAGATATACACTCTCCATAAAAATTCCTTGGTTTCGTTTTTCTAGATCCTCTATGATCTTCTATAGCTTCCTTCATTGTGATTAATTGTTCTTCACTAAAATGTTTTTTTAATTCTTGATCATTTATTAATATTTTACCCGATTCATATTCATGATTTTCGCGGTCTATGCCTAAACCAGAATCATGATAGCTTGCTATTGTATATGCCATATTACAATCCAAATCATAATAATCTGCTAGCATTAACATATTTTCAATAACATTATTAATATGTATCATTCCATGAGAGTAGAATCTATCGTATTTTGGGAAAATGTTTTCTTCAATATATTTTTTCAATTCTTTATTAACTCTTTTCATTTATTATCTCCTCTCAAGTACTGTGATACTCTCGCAATGAGTGTACTGTACTCAACGAACATATCAATTTAACCACAGTGTTACACTTCGTACTGCGGATAAAGAACATGTTATTTTATTAGTTTTTTAATTTTAGGTTTAAGATCATATACTTCTTCTTTTTTTATATTACCAGTTAAATCAATTGATACTTCTGGAATTATAATTCCTGTTTCTAAT
>JAEEGL011447066.1_pt1 | contig 19512 bp, 4 predicted proteins | sample 9134231 | NCBI WGS metagenome assembly JAEEGL01 (sample SAMN16246548, study PRJNA631951) | gut metagenome | biome: gut microbiome; feature: rumen; material: fiber-attached | host: Bos | place: Iran: Karaj | collected 2018-10 | reverse complement strand
TGGAGAAATGCTGCAACACCTTAAAGATCTTGTCAACCCGCTTGCGGGGACTGTTCTTGAAGATTTTCAGAAAGAGGCATTCGAGGAAGAAACCCAAGAACAGACCAATCAAGGGTGAGAGCACGATAAAAGCGAGGGTGAGCAGGATGGGTTTCAAATGAAGCACGCTGCTGCCGTTGACAAACCATGCCGCACCGATAATGCCGCCAATCAGGGCGTGCGAGGTGGAGATGGGCATACCGTTGCGCGTGCAGATGGCCACCCAGATGGCCGCGCCCACCAAGGCAGAAAGCACCAGATAGGGGTTGATGACGCTTTGCTCCGCAAAGTTGGCCATGGTATTACCTACAGCGAACTGTTGGTTCAGGATGAGCCTGATGAAGATGAAAGCGGTGAACTCCCAGAACGAAGCCCAGACAATGGCTTGCAAGGGGGTCATCACCTTGGTGGCGATGATGGTCGATATCGAGTTGGCCGCGTCGTTCATGCCATTGAGGAAGGTGAACACAAGGGCCAGAACAATCGAAAGGATGATGGCTATGGTCAGGAGATTCATCATGATTCTTTTATGATCAAACTTTTCACGGTGGTGGTCACGTCCTTGGCACGGTCGGTGGTGTCCTCGATTACTTGGGCGATTTCCTTGAGTTTCAGCAGTTCTATCTCGTCTTTTTCGTTGGCGAAAAGGTGGGAGATGGAGTCGCCATAGATGTCGTCGACGGCATGTTCGATGAGGGTCACCTTCTGGCAAAGGTCACCAATCTGTTGGTGGTTCTTGCCGAGGTCGTCAAGCAGGTTGAAAACCTCAATCATGATGTTGGCGTCCTCGTGGATGTTTTCGATGATTTCCTTGATCTGTTTGTCGATCTTCTTGGGATTGTACATCAGGATGGTTTTGGCCGAATGGTTGATGAAATCCAAGAACTTGTCGAGGTCCATGGCCAGGGCGTTCATGTCCTCTCGGTCGAAAGGTGTGACAAAGGCACCATTGAGTTCAAAATAGAATTCACGCAACAATTCGTCGCCTGTGGATTCCTGTTTCTTGATCATGCGGGTCAGCAATTTGCGTTCCTCGGGGTCGTCGCTTTTGACGAGTTCCATGAGGTATTTTGCTGCAACCAGCGCAGTCTCAGCCTGTTTGATGTAGGTAGGGAAGAAGTGCTTCTCGCGCTTGTCTTTGGTGAAAAGGTTGTTCAGAGCCATATTGCGTTAGTCTTTTTCAATGATCCATTCGCTTAGTGTTTTGGTTTCTTGAGAAAAAGCGATACCAATTTTTATGATTGGCTTGCCTTCCGATTGGTAAGGGATGGCATATTGTTTTGAATTGATTTGGTCAAGTGCCTCTTGGGCTGTGCCATGCATTTTCAGTTCCATCACGTATATTGCATCGCGCAGGAATACAACGACGTCTGTTTTGCCTTTGGCTACTTTTACTTGAGTGAAAGTGCGGCAGTTGAAGATGGAAAAGACGACGTATGTAAGCACTTCATAGTAGGCCTCGTATCTTGTGATGTTATCCAACTCTTTTTCGCCAAAGTCTAAATACGGAATGGAGGCGAAGAAAGCCTGCATCGATTTTAGTGCGGATTCGATGTCATGGTTGTAAAGGTCGCGATAGAACAATCCGGCGAAGCCTTGTGCATTGGCATTGTCGATGTTCATCATCTGGCTGAGGAAATTGTCCATGAAACCAACCTTCACTTCAGCATTAGGAAAGTCGAGCTTGAAAGTGTTGCTTAAAAGGTCGTAGCCTTTGATGGTGAGGTAGCCGCTTTGATAGAGCAGAGGAAGCGCCGAGGTCATGGCTTCGGTGGGCACGTCAAACTGGGAGGCTGGGGATTGAAGGTCTTGTAAGTCGATCAAGTTGGTCTTGAAGCGACGCATCGATTCGAAAAGGAAGGAAGGAGTCCCGCTTCCGAACCAGTAGTAGTCAAGTCGCCTTGACTTAAATGCGTTGATAAGGCTGTATGGGTTGAAAATGTCTTGTGAATCTTCCCCAAAGTGGTAGCCATCGTACTGTTGTTTCAACATATTGATCATCTCCTCTTTTGTGACGCAATAACGGTTGGCTATGAGCTGGATGTCAGGATCGAACACGGTCAGCAACTCGTCTTTGGTGAACCCGCAGAGGGCACTGTACTCTGAATCCATTGAGATGTTGGTCAAATTGTTGAGTGAGGAAAAAATGCTCAACTGGCTGAATTTGGTGATGCCGGTGATGAATACAAATTGTTCGTCGGCATCGCAAACCTTGACCACTTGGTAGAATTCCTGTAGGATGCGTCGTACCTCGCTCAGTTCGGGCCTGTACAGGTAGTCCAGCAGCGGTGCGTCATATTCGTCGAGGATAACGACCGTTTTCAAGCCGGTTTGCTGATGGGCGGTCTCAATCAGGCGTTTGAAGCGCAACCCGGGAGACCATCCTTCTCCGATGGGCAAACCGTATCTTGTTTCGTACTTGTCGAGCATGTAGCCAAGAGTTGCAATGATGTCCTTTGTGCTTTCTTGGTTCTTGCAAAGGCTGATGTCAAAGTGCAGTACGGGGTATCGCTTCCAGTCCTTCTCCAAACGATCCATGGCCAATCCCTCAAATAGGTCTTTCCTGCCTTGGAAATAGTATTTCAAGGTGCTGCATAATAGGCTTTTGCCGAACCGCCGTGGGCGGCTGAGGAAGACAAAGACTGATTCGTGGGTCATCCTATAAATCAAATCCGTTTTATCCACATAGATGCGGTTGCTTTGCCTTATTTTCTCAAAATCGGCGATGCCAGCAGTATATAGTCTCATGTTTTCCATCATGGAGAATCGTTTCTCATTGCAAAGATAAAAGAAATCTTGATATGATTTAGAAATTCTTTTGGTGATCATTTTTGTTTTGATATAAAATGTTGATTTTGAGAATGAAATAAAGATTTGTATATATCGAAAAATAAGCAACAATAAAAGTTATCAACGAAAATAAACGACCGTTGATAAATAAAGGTTTTGGAAAATTTTGAAGTTTGACGATAAAGCCATAGTTTTGCAGAAAAAGGAAGTGTAATTAAAATTTTGCCTATCGGAATATAGCAGATATTCACAATATTATCTTGCATATAGACAAATTTCATCTGTTCAAAAATTTGGCGATTTTTACAGACAGTAAAATGGAAGTTTGGTCAATATGCTCACGGATTCAGCGTGAGCTTGATTTTTCTTCGATTTTACGGGTTACGCCAAATACCTTGAACAGCGAGAACAGTCGAGTTCCACGCTGTTTTTTTTGTCTTTCATAAATACTGAAATAGTATAAACAATCACAAATATTAAACCCATGAGAAAAGGATTTTTACGATTTTTGACATTTTTGTTGATGATGGGTGCGGGTTTGCTGTTTGCACAGCAAGGTGTGCCTGACATCGTACTAACCCCTGACACGCTTGATTTGGGCTATCGTCCCAATGGAGCTTGGATGCGCCCGGTAGGGCTTAAGCTTTATAATAACGGAGCGCATACTGAGATTCAAAATGTTCTAGTGTCAAATTCCTACTTTCAAATCGATCTTGGTGATGCTGTGATTCCATTCAGCATCGATTCTTTGCAATCGGTCGACTTTACATTGACTACGGGTTTGTCTACTCCAGGTACTCCGGTTAACGCCAATGTAACGGTCAACTATGGTGACGGTCTTGAGACTGCCGCTTTTGTGACGGCTATTCCTTATGCACCCGTTGCCCGAGATGTTTGGGAAACCGCTTACCAAGTAACGCTTCCGTTTACTGAAAACTTGGTCAACGCGAGCATTCCGTTGTATAACAACTATTTGTTGCCTGGCAATAGTGCTGATGGTCCGGACGCGGTTTATAAACTCGTGTTCACCCAGGATGCCTATCTGAACGCGACGGTTACTGGCGAAAATGGTAAAGTGCTACTTTACAACGAGAATTTTAAAGGTGAAGACGGTCCAATGGAAAGCAATTGCTATACAGGACCGTTGAATAATGATCTTGGTACACCTTTCGAAATCCAGGTTGGTGAAGGAGTGGAAACTCTAGGGTATTTCCCGTTTTACACCTATTACTGCAACTCCGTATCGGAGAACCTTTTTTTGGCCAATGAGCTGCACGAGGCTGGCATGACGAGAAACTTGTTGACGAGCTTGAGTTGGTATGCCACAAACCAAACTGGTTATCTCCATAGCAATATTAGTATTTGGCTGGCCAATGTAGATGATACCGAACTTACCTCTACCTCACATCTTACTTCAAACATGACTTTGGTTTACACCGGCGCCATGACTCCCATGGTGGGGTGGAACGAGTTCGTGTTCAATGAAAATGCTTTCATTTGGGATGGTGTGAGTAATTTGCTGATTTGTGTTCAACAGAACAACTATGCCTGGAATTCGACGGTTAATTGGCAAACCCATACTACCGACTTTACTTCTTATACCTATAGATACAGCGATTCTGAAGTGTATGACATGACGGGTTCGGTTTATTCTATGAATATGCTAGGATCACGTGCCAATACTGTTTTTAAAGGATTGGATTGTTCCGCAGGTGAAACTATTGACAATCTGGCGGTTTCAGCAGGTACTTATTATTTGGTGGCTTCCTCGACCAGCGACACCTGGAGCATCGAGGTGAACTCCGAAACGATTTCATGTCCAGAGGCAGCTTTCCATCCTGTACCTTCGGATTATGCTACAAATGCGCTTCCTACCTCAATGGATTTGAAATGGAGGTTGGGTGAATCGGCCACTGAATACAAATTGTTGGTTGGCACGGATTACGAGGCTCTTGAGACTGTAGTAGACTGGACCCGTGATCTTGCAGAATCCCACACCTTGACAAATTTGGCCAACAACACCAATTATTTTTGGCAGGTGATCGAACGTAACGATGGGTGTCCCGAGGGTGTGGAAGGGCCCATCTGGGGCTTTACCACAACCTTGAATGGCCCTAATGGTTTCTATGCATTGAACGATCTGTTGTATGAGGGGGATGAACTGAATTTGGCATGGGCCGAAATGGAGGACCCCTATATCCTTTCCTATAATATTTATCAAGATGAGGTATTGCTTGGCAATACTACGGAAACATCGTTTACGGTGAATGGTCTTACGTACAACATGGAAGGCTATCATTTCCAGGTGACGGCGGTCTATGCCGGTGGTGAATCGAATCCTTCTGAGGTGACGGTCTATGTCACGGGTAACGGCACGGTCACCGGCCATGTTTATGAGCAAGACGGAATCACTCCTATTTCCGATGCCGGGGTCGTTTTCTCTGGTCACGATGAATATAATGTGGCTAATACTTATTACTTTACATCTGATACCAATGGCCAATTTGCTGGTTCCTTACGGGCAGGTTCTTACACTGTTTTAGCCGAAAGTGCCGGCTACCAAACCAAGTACTATGGTGCACAAGTCATGATCACTTATGACATGTTGACTGAAGGCGTTGATTTGGTAATGGACGAGCTGTTTAATCCAGTTTCTGTTGTTTATGCTGAGTATTCTCCTGATGCCAATAATCCCAATAGCCCCAATGTAGCGGTTAGTTGGGGTACTTTTTCGTCGGTCTCTTCCAATTTGTTCGACTTTGATGACGGTAGCATGCAGGGTTGGACAACGATTGATGCCGATGGAGATGGTTATACGTGGAGAATGGCCAGTGAAGCCATGAACGGGAATACTATTTCGGGATACAATGGCTCGTCTGACTTTGTCCTTTCCCAAAGTTATACGTTCAATACGGGTGCTCTCAACCCCGACAACTATTTCGTTTCACCTCTTATGACTTTGGGGGGTTCTATCAGTTTTTGGGCTTGTGCCCAAGATGCCGGTTATGCGGCCGAGCATTTCGGCGTGGCTGTTTCAACTTCAAGTGACACGAACCCTAATGCCTTTACCATGCTTGACGAATGGACGATGACGGCAAAGTCGGGTAGCGATGGCCCTATTGGAGGAAAAGGGTCGCGTGACGGCAACAATCGTGTACAAGGCACATGGTATCAGTACACCGTCGATTTAAGCGCCTATCACGGAATGGGCTATGTGGCCATCCGTCATTTCAATTGCACCGACATGTTCTATCTTAATGTTGATGATGTTGTTGTCAACGAACCATCCCGAAACATGCCTGACCGTTCATTCTCACATTACAGGGTGTATCGCACCAATGCTTATAACAATGGCCCATACCATGTCGAAAACACTACCCTTATCGCCGATAATGTAACTGAAACTTCGTATATCGATAACACTTGGTCAGATGTTGAGACGGGAGTGTATAAGTATGGCGTAAGTTGCGTGTATGCCGGCAACCGTGAGAGCGGGATCTCATGGGGTGACATGCGACAGAATAAAACTCCTCAAGTGTTGATGAACCGTGAACCGATCTATCCTTTGGAAGAATGCTCTTTCGGCCCTTCTCCTGTTGTAAATATCCCGGAAAACACCAATTTGCCAATTTTGAGAGGAGAGTATACAGAATGTATTATTGTTCTTGGCGGATATGATTTTGGTCATTTCACTTTGAACAATCCTGCTGTTGTTACATCGTATGGTTTCTCTGCTGGAGAATTCATCCAAGCAGCCTGCTACATTGACGGCACTTATTATTTTGCCAATGGTAATGGTCGTTTCGGCACTGTTGATCTTACAACTGGACTGACGACAATTGCGACGGACAGACCTTATGGGTTGATTGAATTTAATCCGGCCGATGGCAAATTGTACGGCTTAAGTTTGGGTAGCAACGCAGATCTGTATGAAGTGAATCCTTTGGATGGGTCATATACTTGGATTAATTCAATGGCCTCATCTTATGCCTTGGCTTTCACTATTACGGGAGATGGCAGATTCATTATCTGTGATGCCGGTGACGAATGTATCAAGGAGTATGATCTTGAAACAGGAAGCCTTACGACCTTGTTTGCTGTGGATTGGAACATCAATTATGGTCAAGACATGGCTATGGATTTGGAAACAGGAAAGGTATATTGGGCTGCGTGCAATGCTACTGATGGGACACACCCATTGATAGAACTTGACCTTGATACGGAAACATTGACGATTGTTGGCTATTTTCCGGATCAGGCGTCTGCTTTTGCAAACGAGACAGTTCCGTTCGACCCCATACAGGGCGAACGAGAGTCTCGAATTGTCTGGTCCAATGCCATCGACAAGAACATGGATCTCACCGATGGTGATGTGAACATCACGGTAAGCCTCAACAGTGGTGACAGCCCAGAAGGTGTTAGGGTTAGTTTCACCAATCTTGATGCAAACGAGCAACAGGCTCATCCCATGTCCGACGTCATTTTGGACGCATCGGGCTACCATGTTTGGGATATCTTCCGCCGTGGTGACTATCGTGTGACCGTTTCTTTTAGTGATTATGAAACTATTGTCGATGAAGTCAGTATACGGGATGCCACGGCATTAAACTATACGCTTTCCGAAATCAACTATGGCTTGAGCAACCTCTATGTTTCCAGAACGGGATGGGCTTCGTGGACAGACAACGAACATGGCAACACAACAGTGCCTGTATTATATACGGGTGACACGTTCTCCATTGATTTTGAAGAGGGAATTCCTGCCGGCTGGACCGTTGTCGATGCCAACAACGACGGCTACACTTGGCTTTCGATCGACAGAATCAGCGAATGGGGGAGCAATTACGTGGGAGGAAACTATGCGAGTTGGGCTCACAATGGCAGTAACGCAGCATTGTCCTCCTCGTATCTCAATGGAATAGGAGTCCTTTATCCCGATGATTATTTGGTTTCTCCGCAAGTAACAATTGGACCGAATTCAACCATCTCTTTCTGGGCTGTTGCAGTTGATGCCACTTATGCCGCAGACCATTTTGGGCTTGCTGTTTCCACGGGTGCAATTGCTAACCCCGATGATTTTGTAATGGTTCAAGAATGGACGATGACGGCAAAACTGGGTACATGGTATCAATATAATGTTGATTTGAGTGCCTACGCTGGTCAGCGGGTTTATCTGGCTTTTCGCCATTTCAATTGCAGTGACCAGTATATTCTTTCCATTGATGATGTTGAATTAAGCAATGGCTCCAGTGACAAAGGCAATCGCCACTTCAATCAGTATCAAGTGGAGTTGTGTGATGCCAGTGAGGTTGTTTTATACCAAGGTGCAACTACGGATTGCTACCTGCAATTGCCTGTTGAGGACCTTGTTGACGGAGAACGGTATCACCTGAAAGTGGCCGCAACCTATTCATCAGGTCTCAGCAACTGGAGCGAAGTGGATTGGTTGTACCAGTCCTGCGACAATTTTGAAGGTGTCACCGACCTGAACATGGAAATGAGCGAAAGTGGCAATGTAATCAGCTGGACTTACCCGATGGTGGAAGAAAGGTCCATCTTGACGGGTGATTATCCCGCCTATGCGTGTAGATATTGGAATGGTGATAATTCCAATAATCCGACAGGTTGGTTTAGTTTTGATCTTGATACACCTGAAATAAACAACCTTATTAATCCCGACCCCAGGTTTTATGGTGGGGACTATTGTCCTCTCGATGGGTATGTGCATTCCACGAATAATAATTATAATTGGATCATTTTGGATCCTGAGACAGGTGAAGTTCTCGACCAAGGTTCGTTGGATGTCTATTTCAGAGATTGTGCATGGGATTATACTACCAATACGATGTATGGAATAACTAGTGATTATTTGTACCGTTGGGATGTTGTGAACAATACTGTCGAAGAAATTGGTTATACGGGAGTGTCAATGCAGGTGCTTGCTTGTGACCTTGAAGGCCAATTATGGACAATTAGCAATGGTGATGCCAATCTATACAAGTTAGACAAGACTACTGGAACTTCTGCTTATGTTGGATCCACCGGCCGAAATTGCTATTATATACAATCAGGTACTTTTGACCATTACAGCGGTAAATTGTATTGGGCGGGCTGTGCCGACGACAATGGCGATTATGGTTTCTTTGCCGAAGTGGATACTCAAACAGGAGCGACTACAGTCCTTCTAAACAATTCGGGTGAATTGATGTCTCTCTGTGTACCTTTTGATGGAAGTGACTATTCCTCACCTGTCACTGGCGTCTTGGGTGCCTTGGTTTACCGTGACGGTGAGTTGCTCGGATTTATCAGAGAAAACCAGTTTGTTGATACTGAGGCCACGGATGACCGTATGTATGAAGTCCGCGTGGTGTACGACGGTCAGAAACGCTGCCCGAATTTCAATTCTTATTATGCCATGAGTTGCCCGACATCGATAGGTGGTGCAATCTATGAAGTGAACGTCACGGCCAATCCTGAGGCGGGTGGCACGGTGACCGGTTCGGGTACCTATATCAATGGGTTCACCTGCACAGTGACGGCCACCGAGAACGAAGGCTTTGTGTTTGCCAACTGGACCGTTGACGGCGAGGAGGTGTCCACGGCTCCTGAATATACTTTCCGCGTGAGTGGCGACACCGATATTGTAGCCAACTTCATCGGATACGCCCCGCATTGGACTGTAGTCGACAATCCTGAGTACGATTCGCTTTCCCTTATCGGTGTCCTCCAGATCAACGGGGTTGAGCAAGGCACCAATTATCTTGAAGTGGCCGCCTTCAGTGGCGACGAATGCCGCGGACGGCAACTATTGACCTATTATCCCGAATTGGATCGCTTCCTTGTTCCCATGACTATTAAGGGTCAGGATAACGATCTGATCACCTTCGATGTTTATGACCACCTACTGGGCGAGGAAACCGAGTTCATTTGCTTGAGTGATTTGACTTTTGTTTCCGGTGAAACCATTGGTTCTACCGATGATCCGTACATCATCAACTTTGGCATTATCCCTGGAACCATTATGCAGACGGGCTGGAACTGGTTTGCCCCAACAGTGGAAGGTGACGGCACGCTTGAGATGCTTGAAAACAGTTTGGGCGCCAACGGTGTGATGATCAAGTCGCATACCGATGGCTTTGTGATGAATTATGAAAACAACTGGGTCGGCAATTTGGAGAGCCTTTCCGCCGAACAGATGTACATGATCAAAACCAACGCACCGATTACCGCGGTTTTGGCGGGTAACCAGCCTGACGCAGCGTCTCATGCCATCACCATCTATCCTGAATGGACGTGGTTGGGTTATCCCAGCGCCAATGCCATGTCCATCAACGACGCTTTGTCTGGCTTCACGGCCATGGACGGTGATGTCTTGAAGACGAAGCAAAGTTTCTCCAGCTATGTTGACGGACAAGGCTGGCTTGGAACGTTGAATACGCTCAATCCTGGTGAGGGCCTGATGTATCATTCCATGAGAAACACTTCGGTTACACTGACCTATTCCACTCAAGGTGGTCGTAGTGAACTCGCCCCCAATATAACGGCGGAAAACAACCATTGGATTCCGGACGCTTTCGAGTATCCCGACAACCTGTCGGTAATGGCCGTTGTTGAACTGGATGGCAGCGAGATTGCCGATGACAATTATGAACTGGCCGTGTTTGCCGGTAATAAGTGCCTCGGCAGTGCCAAACTAGTCTTCATGGAACCGATGAACCGCTATGTGGCTTTCCTCACCGTTTCAGGAGAAGAAGGTAACGACCTACGTTTTGGCCTTTACGATTCCAATACGGGACAAGAATATCTCTCCGATACCGATGCCGAAACATTTACGCCTAACGCCGTCATCGGCAGCCTTAAAGAGCCTCGTGTCGTCCGCTTCACCGAAAAGGACCAAATCAATCATGAGCTTGCCCTTAAACTGTATCCCAATCCTGTGAATAGGGGCGCACAGTTCAGCCTTGGTTTCTCCTCAGGCAAGGTCGGAAGCATGACGGTTGAGATTGTCGATGCCTTGGGCGCCACAGTCTCCGCCATGCAGTCAAGCCGGATGCCGGCCTCAATTGCTGCTCCTGCCACGGCAGGTGTCTATATGATTAAGGTTTGTGTTGATGGCAAGGAAACTTATTGCCGCAAACTGATTGTTAAGTAAGAATATAAATCAAACTGCGATATGAAAAAAATATTTTCAACATTATTGTTGCTTGTAATAGCATTAAGAGCCATGGCTCTTGATCCTATTGATGACAGGTACAATTTGCACTGGACGGCCAACGGCCACCATTATGAGCATAACATGACGATGGTGGGCATTGTGGAGATTGACGGTGTGGAACAACGCCTGTCGTCTCTTGAAGTCGGTGCGTTTTGCAACGACGAATGCAGGGGAAGCGTCATGCTTCAATACTTGTCCGACTATGACAAGTACCTGGCGTTTCTGACAGTCGGTGGCGACGATGGGAACACCATCAGGTTTAGGCTTTACAACCATGCCGAAGGGTATGAGGTTGAAAAAGTGACCCCGGCGTTTACTTTTGTGACAGACACCATCTGCGGCAATCCCGGGGAACCTTATGCGTTCAATTTCACTGACTTCATGACCATCACGACACAAGTCTATCCGTCCAATACCGGTACGGTGAGCGGTGGCGGCGATTATCTGCCCGGTGAATTCTGCACCTTGACCGCCACGCCTTACGATGGTTATGTATTTATGTACTGGACTGAGGATGAAGAGACGGTTTCGACGGACCCGATTTACTCCTTCGAGGTTGCTGACAGTAGGATTCTGAGGGCTGTATTCAGTCAAGAGTTGCCGGAACTTCACATCCAATCCATTTCCCATTCCGACTTCGTGGCAGGGGAGGAAGTGACGGTGTCGTGGACCGTGTCTAACGACGGTGTGTTGGGCACTAGCGGGAGTTGGTACGATAGGATATGGCTGACGATCGATAATTTCGTGTCTTCAGGGGAAGACGATAAATACCTGCTTGGTACTTTTGATAATTTTGCGGCATTGGAGCCAGGCGAGTCTTATACGCAAACCCAAACGGTAACCGTTCCCGAATCGATCAGTGGAACATACTACCTGTTTGTGCTCACCGACGCTTACGAAGCATACAACATAGAATGGGAGGACGGCGGGATGCCGAATCCGTATAATCCGCCACCGTATCTCTTCGCCGAAAACCGTTATTACTACCACAGTTCCTATGGAAGTAGGATATTAGAAATGACGGAGTTTGTTAAAGGAGAAAACTATCACGACAACTTCTTCTATGATGTTGTTGATGTGGCCATTCCTCCGTTGCCCGACCTGCAAGTCACCTCGGTCAATGCGCCAAGCAACTTCTATTCGGGGACTTCGGTCTCGGTGACGGCCACCGTGGCCAACCTGGGTGATGCACCGACCAAAGTGGACTATTGGTATGATGCCCTGTATATCTCAAATGCTTCTACATTTGATCCCAACAACAGTACGTTACTTCGAACAAAGAGTCATTATGGCTATCTGGCCAACGGCAACTCATATCAGGTGACCTTCAACGGCACTATCCCGCTCGATATGTACGGCACCGCTTATTTCTATGTCGAAACCGACTACTATGGCCAGGTATATGAGCATGTGTTGAACCAAAACAACATCACAAGGTCTGAGGCGGTGAACATCATCTTGACCCCACCAGCTGATTTGGTTCCTTACCTCAACAGCTATACGCAGGAGGCCAGTACGGGAGCGATGTTTGACTTCTCGTTCACAGTCGTCAACCAAGGCGCAGGCAACCCAGACCAAACTTCTTGGTATGACCGTGTATATCTTTCTACTCAAGCGGATGAAATGGGCGATGACGCTGTGCTGATTTCCAGCGATCGTCATTACCGTGGTTTGGCACCGGATGGTGAATATACCGTGACAAAGTCGGTCACGCTACCCTCGACCCTGCAAAGCGGTACCTATTACATTTATGTGTTTACCGATGCCACCGACAACGTGTTTGAATATTTGTACAACGAGAACAACATTGTCAGAGGCGGCATTCCTGTCACCTTGGGCATTCCCGATCTTCAGGTTTTGCAGCTCAACGCTCCCGATACGTTGACGGCCTGTTATCCAGCCAACATCAGCTATGTGATAAAGAATGTCGGCGACGGTGCGGTGGTCAACTGGAACGTAACGGATTTAATCGCTTTGGCGACCAATGCGAGTCTTGCCAATCCGATTTCCATCTCGACCAAGCAAAATACCTTGAATATCCAACCCGATGAAACAATGACGGTGAACCTCAACGAGGCCGTCCCCAATGTGACCGAGGGGACCTACTATCTTTTTGTCACTGCCGACCACGGCAATACTTTGAGGGAACCCAACGAGAGCAACAATACCTTACGGAAATATCCTGTGTTTGTTGCACATCAGCCTTTGTCTGACTTGCAGCCGCTCAATTTGACGCTGCCTGCCACCATCAACGCGGGGAACGACATCATTATTGAATTCGATGTGACCAATCTTGGTGAATTGGATTTGCTGGATGTCAACTGCAACATGGCACTCTATGCCACCAACGGCATCGATTCTATCCTGTGCCCCGTGCAGTCGCAAACCTTGCCGTTGGGCTATCCGAATGTTTCCATCCCCGTTGACGAGACCATACACTTCGTCAGAACTGTTTCGGTCACCTCCTGGGTGACTTCGGAATACACGCAATTCTTGCTGGTGGTTGACCCTGAAAACCAGGTGGTGGAATTCGACGAAACCAACAATGCTGTTTCCCAATATGCAACTGTAATTAATTGCCCGTTGCCTGATTTGCAAGTCACTTCGGTGAGTACGCCGTCATCAATCCAGTCGGGTATGGCCAACACGTTCATCTTCAATGTCGTGAACGTCGGCGATGCAGCCTTGGAGGGTGCCAATTTGAGTTTTGCCCTCAGAGCGTATGAGGGTGACGATACTATTGTCTGTCCCATTCAAACCGCGGCTTTCGAGAACATCAGCATGGCGGTTAATGGTAATCAGGTGTTCACCGTAGATGCTCTCATCCCGCCGATGCTCACCCAGAATTATTCCTATTTTGAAGTCGTTGTCGATCCTGACGAAGACATCCATGAGTCGAACCATGACAATAACGCCATGACGTTTAACGGCACGGTGGCGAACTATCCGTTCGATCTTGAGGTGGTTTCCATGGAGGTGCCTACATCGATTTTGGCGGGGCGTACCTACACCATCAGCTGGACGGTGAAAAACAGCGGTACTTGCCCTTCGGCCACTATCCCGATGTATGTCAACAACAACGGACAGTATGTCGCTGTGAGCGGAACCACCTATCTGGTAGCAGTCGTTATAGTCGGAAATCAATCGATATTGGTGCCGTGGGCCGACCGAATCTACGTGTCGGACGATGACATGGTGGATGATGACGACCTTGAGCTGTTGAGCGTCGACCACAACGTGGTTTTGAATCCTAACAATACCTATACCGTCAGCCAGTCGTTCGTGATGCCTTATGAGATGGCGGGTACAAAATATGTGATTGCGGTGTCGGATGCCAATTTCAAGACCTACGACAGCAATCGCAGCAACAACCAATATGCCCAATCGGTGTCGGTGGATTACGGTCCGTTGCCTGATCTGAGAATCACCGATATTGATGTGGAGAGTTCCCTTACTTCGGGTAATGGCTATATGGTTCACTATACGGTGGTGAACGAAGGCACTTCGGCCACACTGGTGGATGCCTGGACCGACGCTTTCTATCTTGGGAACACAGAAGGAGTCGCCGACAATGCAAGTGTCTTGGGCAGCAAAGTCCATCATGGCATTCTGCAAGCGGGCGCTTCCTATACCGATTCCATCCAGTTGACCATTCCCAATTGGATTCAGGGCAATTATTACTTCATGAGCTTTGCCGATGCCACCAATCAGGTGTTTGAAGATGTTGACGAGGATGACAACTTGCTAAGTGCTTCCGTAGTGGTGATGACACCTATGCCCTGTGATCTTGTGGCCGTTGAATTGAACCATCCAGCCACGGCGCAGTCGGGCGAGGAAGTCCAATTCTCATGGCAGATTTCCAACACGGGTGCCAATACGGCATCGGGTCGTATCCGAGATGCCGTTTACCTCTCTGCCGATGCCGAGTGGAGCAGTGACGACATCATGCTGGGCACGGTCGAAGACTATGTCAGTATTCCTGCGAACGGAACCTTGTCGCGACAAATCACCGTTCCTATCCACGGCGTTACCGAGGGTGATTACTACGTGATTGTCAGGACCAACATCCAGCATGTGTTGAACGAGATTACCTACGATAACAACACTATTGTCTCCATTGAGCCTATGACCGTCACCTATCCGATTTTGGCCATTGGCTCCAGTGTGGACCAGACCATGACGGATGGACAATATCTCTACTACCGCATTGAGGTGGGAGAGGAGTTTGCCGGACAAACTTTGTCGTGTCGGTTGACGACGACTTCCAATATGGCCATCAACAAACTCTATCTTTCTCACAACGATGTGCCTACGTTGTCATCGTATGACTTCGGTGCCGCCACCCCGTTTGAACAGGAATTGGAGATTTTGATTCCCGCGCTGAATGTGGGCAGTTATTATCTGTTGGCTACAGGAACACAGAGCGGAGGTGCGCCGCAAAGCGTCAACATTGCCGCTTCGATCATTCATTTCGAGATCCTGCATGTCGATACCGACCACGGCAGCAACGCCGGTTCGGTGACCTCTCAAGTACTGGGTGCGAAGTTCGACAGTATTATGGACTTCCGTTTGATACAAGGCAACCAGTATTTGCCTGCTGAGAAAGTGTTCTTTACCAACAGCACTGAATCGTATGTGACCTTCAACCTGAAGGACATGCCTGCAGGTAACTATGGCATGGCCGCCGAATTGCCGGGTGGCATCATCACCATCAAGGACGAAGCATTTGTCGTTGAGGAAGGCATGCCGGCGGAATTGGCGGTGAACATTGTGGCTCCGTCCAGTGTGCGTATCGGAAGCAGGTTTACCTTCAGCGTCGAATATGGCAACTATGGCAGCACCGACTTGAACGTGTCAGGCTTCCTGGTGGAGTCCAACTATCCGATTGCCTTGCAGTCCGACAGTTTGGTCTTGAACCAGCATGAACTCACCTTTATGATTGACTCCGGCGGCGGCAATCCCGACGTGATTCGTCCAGGACATCTGGGGACACAGAACATCTTTATCTATGCTCCTGAGGTAGGCAACATCAACATTAGAGTCTATGCCATCAGAAGACAGTATTAATCAGCATCAAACAATGACTATTATGAATAAGAGAATATTATCATTTATTTTATTGTTGGGGCTGAGTGCTGTTGCCCTTCAAGCCCAAAACATCATCAGACCCAAGATTGCCTGCCCCAATGGCATTTGGGTGAACAGCTACAACGGTGTGCTGTTTTATCAGCGTGCTGATTTGTCTGTCCCGAACCGTGGCATGGATTTGCAGGCCGTGTTCTACTACAACAGTTCTTACAACGAACAGAATTATGGATACGGCAATGGCTGGAGCCTGGGTTATGAGATGCGTTACATCAATGATTCGTTGGGCATCATCATCGAACAAGGCGATGGCCGCCAAGATCTCTACATCCGTTATGGCAATACCTTTGAGTCGCCTGCCGGCGTATTCAGCACCCTTTCGTTTGAGGGGACAGCCTATAAGTTGACCGCCAAGGACGGAACCCAGTATCTCTTTGCCGATGCCGAATCGAAGCGTGTGACCCAAATCAAGAACCGTTACAACAACACCCTTGATTTCACCTATAACGACGGTAACTTGACTTCCATCAGCGATATTAACGGACGTAGCATCAATTTCACTTGGAATGCCGACACCTTGATGACCCAGATGAGCACCTCATTCGACAATAGGGTGTGGAACTACGCTTACGATGAAAACAAGAACCTGATCAGTGTCACTGACCCCATGGGGGCTGTCTCACAATATGCTTACAATGACGATAACCGGATCAAGACCTTCACCGACCCAGCCAACTATTCCACCTATGTCACCTACAACGGAGATGGCATGGCTCATCGTGTGAAGACGGCCCTGACCGACAAGTCGATCCGTTACGAGCAGGCCAACCGCAAGACGGTGTTTGTGGACTATTTAACTGATGGCAATAACCAGTTCAGCAGTTACATTTGGGACGAGCAGGGCCGTGTGATTGAGAAGGTGGGCAACTGCTGTGGCTTTAGCAGCAAACTGACTTACGACGAGGACAACAATGTGATTCGCCACGAGGATGCCAACGGCAACGCTACACTCTACACTTACGACCAAAACGGCAATATGCTGTCGGCCACCGATGCTTTGGGGAACACGGAGTATTACACCTACGAGGCGGTGTTTAACAACCTTACGTCGTTCACCGACAAGATGGGCAACCTTTACACTTTCAATTATGATGAACAAGGTAACATGATTCAGGTGAATGCGCCGTTAAGTACTAGCAATACCTATACTTATAATGAGTTTGGCCAAATGCTGACCTCGACGGATGCCAACAACAATACGACACATTACACCTATGACAGCTTTGGCAACCTTCTGTCGGTGACTGATGCTTTAGGTAACACGACGGCCATGACTTATACGGCTCTTGGATTAGTACAATCCATTACCGATCCCAAGATGGGTGTCACCAGTTTGGTTTATGACGGCATGAATCGAGTGACGCAAATGACGGATCCCTTGAATCAGATGACTTTTATGAATTACGATTCGAGAGGCAATGCCACCAGCATTACTGATGCGATGTCGAATACCACACAAGTCACTTACGATGCCCTCAATCAACCGTTGAAGGTGACGGATCCTTTTGGGAATTCAAGCTATTTCACTTACAATGCCAAAGGCAAAGTAACGCAGACCAAGGATGCGATGAACAACGTAACGGAATACCTCTATGATGACCATGACTGGGTGACGATGAGCATTGATGCCATGAACGACACTACGTATTATTACTATGACAATATCGGTCAGGTGATTGGCATGGACCTATCCAACGGACAAATTATCACTTATTCGTATGACGCTTTGAACCGTCTCATGAGTGTAGCGGACCAGATGGGTGTTTTGCAGGCCTATACTTACGATGCCAATGGTAATATGATATCTTATACCGACGGTGAGGGCAACGTGACCACATACGTTTATGACGCTTTGGGACGTATGATCCAGTCTACTGATGCCGCGGGACAATTGGATTATTATGTCTACGACAACAATGGCAATCTGATAAGCTACACAGACCGTAACGGCAAAAACACCCTCTATACATACGATGCTGTAGATCAAATGCTGACAGAGCGTGATGCCATGAACAATGTGACCACCTATACCTATGACGCCAACAGTAATTTGGCTTCAGTGACCGATGCTCGGGGAAGTGTTACCTCATACCAGTATGATGCCAATGACCAACTGACGAAGATCATCTTTGCCAATGGCAAGACCCAGCAGTTTGTGTACGATGCCAATGGCAATACGGTGGCCTATACCGATGAGAGTGGCCATCAGATGACCTATCTATATGATGCTTTAAATCGGTTGACGCAAAAAACCTATCCTGGAGACAGTGCCGACACCTACACCTACGACGCGGTGGGCAACGTACTGACAGCGAACAATGCCGATGCGGAGATTGCCTTCACCTACGACAACATGGGTAGGATGCTGTCGGAAACCTTAAATGGTTTGACTACGGGCTATGCCTACGACGTGAAGCAAAGAAAGGTTACCAAGACCTATCCTGGTGGAAGAACCTTGGTGGAGGAATACGATGTCCGCCAGTATCTGACTGGGATTAAGGAGAACGCCAACTATCTGGCTACCTTTGCCTATAATGACAACAATTATTTGACGCAACGTGCTTACGCCAATGGCACTTCTACCAATTTTGCTTACGATGCACTGAACCGCCTGACACAACTGACGGATAACCCAGGGTTGGCCAATGTTCAGATGACCTACGATGCGACGGGTAATATGCTCTCGAAGAAGGACTTGATCCGTCCGACCAAAAGTGAAGTGTATGGCTATGATGCCTTGAACCGTCTGACCAGCTTCAAGCAGGGTGAGATTACCACTGGCGTGGAGATTCCCAATCCGTTGAAACAGGTGCAATACAACTTGGATGCCTTGGGCAACCGCACCACGATGATCGTCAATGGCGTGACCACCAACTATACGGCGAACAATATGAACGCCTATTCGGCTGTCACAGGCATGACCCCGCAATACGACAACAATGGCAACATGATCGGTGACGGCACGCACACCTATCAGTACAACTACAACAACCGCCTGGTCAGTGTGGATAATGGTACGACGGCCACCTACAAGTATGATGCCTTGAACCGTCGTATCCAAAAGACGGCGGGTTCCACCACCATCAATTACTACTATTGCGGAGACCAAGCCGTTGAGGAACGCAATGCGTCTAACGCAGTGACGGCTACCTATGTCTTTGGCAATGACGTGGACGATGTGCTTCAGATGAAGCGTGGTGACAATACTTATTACTACCATAAGAATCACCTTGGTTCTGTGGTGGCTCTCACCAATGCCAGTGGTGCGCTTGTCGAGCGCTATGAGTATGATCCATACGGACACCCCACATTTTTTGATGCTG
>JAEEGL013712691.1_pt1 | contig 19513 bp, 13 predicted proteins | sample 9134231 | NCBI WGS metagenome assembly JAEEGL01 (sample SAMN16246548, study PRJNA631951) | gut metagenome | biome: gut microbiome; feature: rumen; material: fiber-attached | host: Bos | place: Iran: Karaj | collected 2018-10 | reverse complement strand
TCAACACGGCGACGAACTTTACCGGTTCCATAAACGTCCAGCACGGATGGTACAACGGCAATGTTGCGCAAGGGCGTCGCATCGTGTTCGGCACGACGGCCTCGACGCAGGACCTGCCGACGCAGTCTGCCTCGATTACGGTGAAGTCCGGCGCGGAGGCGGCGATTGGCGCGAACGCGACATGGTACGCGTATCACGGCGTGGAGATCGCCGGCACATTGATCGTCAAGGGCGCGAATGCGACGCTCAGCTGTCATTCCGCCGGCGCGATGGGCGTCAAGCTGACGGGCGGCGCGACGCTTCGTTTTGATTCGGCGGACGCCGTGCTTACGTGCCTCACGAACTTCTCATTCTCCAGCGGTACCGTGAGCATCGCGTTCGGTAACGGCATTTCGCCTTCCGGCGGAAAGACGCTTGTCCTGTGGCCGGACGGAAGTCCGGCCCCTGCTGGCACCTTCGCTTTTGCAAACGCCGCGCTCGCCGCGAACTGGGATCTCTGCAAGACCTCTACCAGACTAATCGTGAAGCCCAAAGACCGCTTCGACGTACCTGGAACCGATGCATACATCATACACGTCTCTGCGCGCGACAACTGGCTCGACGAGCAGAACTTCTGGATATACGAAGAAAACAACCCTGGCGCGACATGGCAGGACTTCCTTTCCGAAAACGGCGAGAACGGATACGCGAACTGGATGAACTACGCGCTCGGACTTCCAACGACGGATGCCAACGCGAAGGTGCGGGCGACGATCAACTTCGACGAGCAAGGGCGCGTGGTGGTGTCGGTGGCAGACGCCCTCTCGAACGCCCCCGCCATTCCTGGACTGACGATCGTCTGCACGCTTCTTGCAACCGACGACCTCTTGAACTGGCCGCCCGATTCGGCGGGAACGGACATGAACGGCATGACGGCAACCTTGACCGTTTCAGTGTCAGCCCAGCGCTTCTACAAGGTGCTCGTCTCCCTGAGATGATGGACGAAGTGCGGCATTGCTCACGCGCTCTGAGGATATCTCTAATATGACACTTCATGCGCTTCGCGCACGGACGGCGGCATGAAGCGCCCGAGCATCGCATCGATCACGTCCTCGGGCACGACAGCCTTTCGGCTGCGGTTGCGCCGCAGGCCCTCCTCCCACGGGACTTCAAGGACGACTATTTCCGTGTATGCACCGTAGTCTCTGAACAGCTGCAGCTCCCGCTTGCGTAGATCCGGCGTCAGGCAGGTCGCATTCCAGACGAACGAACGGTGCGCGCGCAGATGTTCGCGCGCCCTTTCAAATGCGAGCGCCACCACAGGGCCCTGCTCGTCCTCCCAGGCGACGCCAAGCTCGGCGCGGATGGCGTCCAATGACACCATAGGAACGTCCGGCAGGTTGCTGCGGATCCAGGTGTCCTTGCCGGTTCCAGGCAACGCGCACATCATATAGACCCGTCCCCATGTGTCATTGTAGAGCTTCTGCTCTGGATACCCCGTGCGGCCTTCCAGCCATGCCAGGCGGCTGAACGGGTCGGCGAAACGCGGCGGTCCGTCTAGACAATCCAGTTCCTTCGCCGTCGCGGTGAAAAGCGTAAGCTCGTCCAGCAGACGGTCGATGTCGCTCGCCTTGCGTCCAAGGATGTCCGCCCGGACTAGCATGCCAAGCTTTGCAAGCGTGAATCCCTCCGTGACGCATCCCTCCGCAGCGATTGAACCGACAAAACGCTCTGGTTCCCTTTTGGACATGAAATGGGGCGGTGCGGAATGGAACCGTATGAGGGAGCAGACCGTCTCGCGGAAACGCCGCTTCTCCTCCGTTCCGGCCATGTCAAATGCCTGCCATAGCATCTTGCGGACGAGCAGCGCCCCAGCGATGGAGTGGCCCGGAGAGATCCACGTCCCATTCTCCATCCGCGTCTTTGAAATCTTGCCGACGTCGTGGAGAAGCGCGGCGACGAAGACCTCCGCACGATCCGTCTCGTCCATCGCGCGAAAAGCCGGATCCCCCGTAAGCGCGTCGCAGACGAGCCGCGTGTGGGCAAGGACGTCACCCTCGCCATGCCAGGCGGGGTTCTGGCGGATGCCGCCCATCTTCGCGAGAACGGCTCCGAACGGAGAGGCGTTGACGCCCTTCCAGTCGATTGTCCAATCCGGCGCGGAGGGGATGTTGAACGGGAGCGCGATCATCCCGCCGCCTCCTTCGGCAGCTGCGCCTCGTAGATCGCCTCCACTGGATAGCGCAGGAGATTCGGCACGATGGGACGGTTCAGCCAATGCGCGTCGGGTGTGGCGACGGCCTGAAGGAAAGACTGCCTCACGAACTTCATCCGCGATACAACCTGCCCTTCTTCCTCAATCTTGACGTACAGCCCTTCCATCGTCGTCGCGGGGTCGGTCTCCGCGCATCGGTCGTCGGCATCCCCGCATCGGCCATTCGCCGCGCACCATTCGCGCAGACGCTCGATGTGTCCGGGCCGTATGAACGCGGACGGCCCGACAAGAGATTTCAGCTCGTCGAGCGAGTTGAATGCCCGTTTCGAGATGACCGGCGCGGACACGACGGGCAGCGAAGCGAGCAGCGCGCGCCGCGTGGACGTATCGAGAAACACCCCGCGTTCGCGGTCGAACACGTCGAACTCGAGGAAATAGTGCGGCAGGGCATCGTAGTAGATCGCGTGCTTGGCGTACATCCATTCCCCGTACATGACGTAGCGGGAACCGAGAACGGAGCGAAACGCGCGCTGATGTACGGACGCCCACTTCTTGAGAAGGTCGTAGTGCTTCTCGCGCGCGCCGCCGGTGAGGTAGTGTCCGCGCGACTGGAGGAGCAGCGATCCGTCCGCGTCGAAGGAGACGGCACTGTTCGCGCCGTCGCACTTCTCCTCGACGACGAGCCTTCGTCCGGCGATGACGCGGAACGGAATCTGGGACAGATCCTCGTCGCCCGGCTGGATGCGCGACCCCTGGATGTGCGGGGTCCGTGGATACTTCAGTATCTTCAGCATGTCGCCACCATGAACGTATGCCCCGGAACGCCGCCGAAGTTCAGCTTGCCGCACCCTGCGGCGCCGAAAAGCTCGCGAAGCCGTTCCTTTGAAAGAAGATGGATGTGCTCCGGGTTGTCGTCCTTCTGCGACGGAACCGTGACGACCACGTGCCGGCGCGCCATCCGCACCGCGTTGCGGACAGCTCCGGCGACGTCGGGGATGTGTTCGAGGACCTCCAGCAGAGTCACCACGTCCACGGACTTGTCCGGAAGCGTCAGCGACCTGACGTCACCCTCGTGTACATGGAGGTTGAACGTTCCGCCCGCCGCCACGGCGCGGTGGAGCGCGACGCGCTGGGGCAGCAGATCGACCACGTGCGTCTCCTTGTCCGGGAACTCGTCGAGAAACGGCCAGAGGAACGCGCCGCGTCCGCTCCCCACGTCAAGGAGCGAGTCGAACTCGATTCCGCGCAGGAACCCCAGAACAAGCCCGACACGCGGCAAAAGCGCGGAACGCTTGAAGTAATGCACCTTCAGCCCCGCCGCCTTGCCGGCCGAGTATGCGTCAGTTCCACCCGCCACCGTTCGGTAGCCGTTCCCCTTAAGATACGCCTCCAGGGGTCTCGCGTAGTATTCGTTCATGACCGCCATTGCCTTGCCTCTTCCCATTTCGCTCATCTGACGTTTCACGGCGAGCTGCGAACTTGTTCATGGTTGTAAAACCGTAGCAGGACTCATTACGACTTCAGACCCAGCAGGGTGGAAGCGAGCAGGGCATCTGCCTTATCGAGGCAGATGCTTTTCACTTCCTCCTCGCGGTTGAGCGATTCCTCAAACAGGGAAATCAGGCTTTTCAAGAATTTTGCTAACATGGCTCGGTCTCCTTATCTTTCCGCCAACCACGACGATCGGCTTCATTCAGGTTAGACTCCACGAGCACCGGAATCTGACAGATTTTATCCCTAGTTTTTGTTTTTACCCCCAATGGTTCATCCTGTACCCATTTTCCATGTAATCGGGGGATGTTCTAGCACCCAAAAGACCGTCCCTGCAATGTGTTCAGCAATTCGTATCTGCACGCGCCATCCTTGGTTTCAACCAACTTGAAACCCGACTTCTCCAACACCCGCCGGGAACGGACGTTCCCCTCCTTCGCATAACCCACGATTACCGCGCAACGGAAATGCGCATCGGGATCGATGCAGTGGGAACATAACAGCCAGACCGCCTCCGCCATAAGGCCGCGTCCCCAGAATGGGCGGCCCAGCCAGTATCCAATTTCCACTTCTTCCGTCGCATACACCCGTTCGCCCTTGCGCCGGGGAAATAGATTGATGCATCCGAGCAACGTGCCGTCTGCAGCCGAGACTATGGCGTATGTCTCCGGCTTACAGAATATCTCGCGGATGACACGTAGGCTTTCCGCCTCATCAGGATGCGGGGGAAAGCCCGCCAACTCCCCAACAAGGGAATCTTTCGCCAGTGCGAACAATGCCGACGCATCGCTCTCTAGCCATTCCCGCAACAAGATACGCTCTGATTTAAGATTGCTTTCCATTGTACGCTTCCTTCCCCTCTTCAAGCGGCATCGCCCCGTGGCGACATGTCGCGCCGCGAGATCGGGATTCTGCATGAACTTGGCTCTGACGACCTCCTCCATGATCCCAATCCGCACATCATCCCAGCCTGCCCGCCCTCACGTCCACATCCGCAGACCACGACGGCCAATGCCATGACCGCCATTGCTTTGCCTTTTTTCATCTTCACTCCTCTGATTTTTATGATGAGCTGCACGTGATTAATTCTGCGTGGTCAGTATGCCAAATCCTCGCGCTAGACGCAAGCCCAAAACAGCTTTTAGTTTCCCAGAACGTCTCACCCCATGAATTACCCTCTTCAATCGGCATCGAAACAGTTGCCACTAGTGGCAATGGTTTACTCCACCACGTCCTTGTTCGCGATGGCTTTTTCCCTGTTGAAGGCAAGGAAGCACTTGCGCCGTTGGAGAAACGTCTCATCATCCACTTCCGGGAAGAAGGAGTGCATCAGGTTCACGCGGCGTCCGATGTCGTCGCAGCGAAAGACACCTTTCTTGTAATGCCCGATCATCTCCGGCACTTCACGGTCGTTGTGGAAATAGTAATACAAGGCGAGGGCGATGTCCGTGCGATGACGTCCCTGCTGGCAGGAGATATAGAATCCGTCGCCGTCAAGGACTTCGAACAGGAGGGGCAGCGCCTTGGCCAACTCCTCGGGCGGCGTGACCTTCGCATCGGTCGGCATGTGGTGGTAGTCGATTCCGAGCTCGGCGCACCGACGGGCGATTCGGTCGTTGTGGTCTGCCGTCCGGAAGTCGACGACGACCTTGACGCCCACATCCCTGACACATTCAAGGACATCTCCCAAGAGGCCTCGCCGAGCGAGCGTCTCCCCTCGCACACCCCGTCCAAAGACAGAATGCAGGTTCCTTATTCCAAGCTTTTTCAACTTTTCTATTTCCATAGGCACCTCTGCCTTCTAATCTCGTTCCGATTCTAAGAACATAGCGTCATCCATTATGTCCCGCAAAGGGGCTGACTATCAGCTTCTGACTTTCCTCGTCCAAATTCTCAAGCGGCGTGAGCAAATTGAAAGCGCCCCGCCATTACCTTGGATGCCATGGACTCCTCTGCGGGACTATCCTTTCCGCGAAACCTATCAACAATCATCGCGATGGCACCGCTGCCGGCAACATTGCATGCCGTGCCCACGCCATCCAATATCATATACAATGTAACAATCATTGCATAACTGTCCACAGAAATCCCCAATACGCTTTCGGCAATAGATGCCGATGCAAGAACCATTCCGCCCGGTATGCCAGCGACCGCAACGACACTAGCCTGCAAGATGAACTGGACAAACGCCGCAAATGTTATCTGCTGTCCCGACAACACCATCACTCCTATTGCATAGGCAACCATATTGCAGATTGCACCCGAAAGATGGACATTGGCACAGATGGGCACTACCAAATTGGCAGTCGAGGCGCTCACGCCGTTCTTGACGGTCTGCTGAATGGTCACAGGCATAGTTGCAGCAGATGAGCAACAACCAAGCCCTGTAAAGTAAGCAGGAAGCATGTTTAAGAGTGCGCGAAACGGATTTCGTCCAGAGGCAAGCCCTGCGACGGCATATTGCAATACCGTTATGGCAAGTGTCATGCATACGCAAAGCAGCATAAGTGCGGTAAATGAATGTGCTACTTGCGCAAGACGCCCACTTGCTGATATGTCTGCCGAAACTGCCAAGACATAAAGTGGCAGCATTGGCATGACAATGCGAGAAAGAATCCATGACACAATGTCGCGGAACTGCTTGACAATCGAAAGTACAGCGTCTGTCCTGCGGGCGTTGATTCCGATGCCGAAAAGGACCGCTAGCACAATGCTTGCGCCGACACTCAAAACTGGAGATAGCGACATGCTGAAATATGCGGGGAGACTGACTTGTGGGGCCATCATTTTCACGCCATCCGACATAATCTGCGGCAATGCGAAATGCGCGATTCCAAATGAAAAGCATCCAGAAATAATGGTAAGCGCATAAGCCAAGCCCAAAGTAAGGAATAGCATACGTCCTGCACCTTTACCGGCATCCGCTATGGCCGGAATCATAAAACCTATGATAATCAGCGGAACAAAAAACTTAACAAAATCCAGAAACACTCCCCTAAAGGTGTTCAATGCACGGATTCCCCAAACCGGGAGGATTGCACCTAGAGCTCCACCCAGCGCAATCCCTGCCAAGACCCATACCAGTAGTCCAATCTTCTTCGTTTTCATCTTCTTATCTCCTTGTTGCTTCGCGCCTGATCATCTGGCGCTTACAACAATATAAGATGACTGGCAACGGCAATTATGACAGAGGAAATCTACTTTTCCATGCAAACCAATCACATCACATCTATCGTCTAGCCTTGCCTAACGTACTTCGCAACCATATATGATCATCTGCGACTCGGTTTCATGGCATTGAAAACTTTAGCGGGCATGACATCGTATCCATAGACAAAGCCTCCTACGCTTCCATCAAACAGGAAAGTCAGCTTCACCCATTCGCCATTGACTTCACGAAATACTGTCAACCTACGCGGCTTCCCTTGAAAATGCGCCATAAACTTCACAAGCGAATTCCAAAGACCTGTACCGTCGGGATAGTCATCTGCCTTCCAGTCATCTAGCGAGCACCAGACATCGCCTTCTCGAACGCCAAGCCGCTCTGCCTGTCCTTTGGGTATTATCTTGGTCATCTTCACGACAAGCGTCATGCGCCCTGCGACAAGGTCTATGCACTCTTCAAGTTTCCTATGTATGCCAAGGTCGACACAACTGCCTTTTTCATATTTGAAGTGATTCTCCTCATACAGTTTCTTCGCCTCGGCATAAGCTTCCGCCGCCTCCTTGAAATCGCCCAGTTGTCGCGATGCATCACCCAGAAGGCAAAGTGATATAGCGACGCTCTCCAGAAATTCGTTTCCACTCTCGCGGTACATCCTTACGGCAAGAACCCTGTTGCTTGCCGCGCGCTCGTAGTCATCCAACGAGGCAAGCGCATCCGCATAAAGGTTGTGGGCCTTAGCAACAAAACTGGCTCCCAGATTCTTGTCTTCGCGAACGATGTCGAGGTATTTTCTGCGGATCGCCGCGCACTTGTCATACTTCTTTGCGGAATAAAGGCAATCGCCGAGATCTCTGTAGTACCGCCTTATGGTCTCGTTGTTTTCAACAGGGCGCAGAAGCGCTATGTCCAACGCCTTGCGATAATATTTGACCGCCTCGGCATTCTTGCCCATCTTCTGGTATTCCAGCGCAATGTTGCCATAAACGGTCATCACGTTCTTATTCTCCCTTCCCAATGCGCCTATGTCGTGTTCTAATGCCACAGAGAACGTTCGAAGCGCTCCTTCATGATCTCCGCTATTGCTGTATGCGATGGCAAGGTTGTTCATGGTCAAACTATAGCTATGGGCGTCGAACTCCTTCATAAGCTTCTTCATGTTCGCCGCCAAAGTAAGATGCGCTATCGCATTTGTGTAATCCCCCATGTCCCTCTCGCAAGAGCCGAGGTTTGCAAGCACGGTGACAGTAATCGCATTTGTCAACCCGAGCACACTGGAATCTATCTCGTAGGAACGCCGATAATGCTCAACCGCAGACCGATACTCTTTGCCGCGCCATAATGCGTTTCCGAGGCTGTTCTCCAAAACGGCCAACTTTTGAGACTCTGCCGTCTCTCCAATGGCCAGACGAATCGCCATGGCAGCCCTGTAGCTCTCTGCCGCCGCGGAATGTTCGCCAATCTCATTTTGTACATCGCCTATGTCTTCGTAGTCAACTGCGACAGCAACAGAATTTGTTCCCCTCAAAGATACATCGAACGCCAGCGCCTTGCGATACCATTCAAGTGCATCAGGCAATTTCTTCTGCAACTCATTGATCCGCCCCAGCCTCGTATATATATCAGACAATGTGCCGTTTGACGCCTTCTCATAAGCAGGCAAAGCACGCCGCAAGGCCTCCTCCTCGCCCAGACAGTCACCAAGTTTCTTCAAGGTTAGGGCAATGTTATAACAAGAAACCGCTATTTCAAGATCATTTGTTCCCTTGATTGCAAACCCCACATCCCTTGATTTGATGTAGTATGTAAGCGCATCGCGCAATCGCCCTTTCCGATCCGCAAGCACTCCAAGCTGATTACAAATAAGAGCATATTCGGTTGTAAAAGTCTGTCCCGTGCCTTCAAGGTGATGGAGCAATTCGAGATACAAAGTTTCTGCCGTATCGGTTTGCCCATCCGTAAGAGCCTTGTTCGCCTCCGCCGTCTTCACGTTCCAGTTCGTTTCTGAAACTGCGTTTTCCTCCTTGGATGAACCTTGAGGTCTCTGGACAATCCATTCGTAGGCGCGCATGACGGTCTGACGCACTTCATTCCCAACCGGAAGAACCTTGCGCGCCAAGCGCACCGCCTCGTCAATCAATTCTTTCGCCTTGTCTGTCGCCCCTCCCTTGAAATAGATTCCGGCAAGACTACCCATACTGCTGATCGCCAGATATGTCTCCGTCTGATTGTGCAGCCGCAGGATCCGCAGTGTCTCCTCGTATCCTGTTTTCGCCTCTTCATTTCGTCCCCGCATCTCATTGAGATCCGCCATGTGAAAAATGACGCCCGACAATTGGGCTGCATTCGCCCCAAACTTTTTGACGCAGATATCATGGGCGCGTTCCAGTACACTCAATGCTGTGTCGTATTCGCCGTTCTTCTTGTATGCCGCGCCCAGATTCACAAGCGGCGTATATAGCATGATCGAGTTTTTGCCTTCAAGTTTTTCAACCATCTCGACGGCACGTGAAAGAGCCAGAATCGCCATGTGCGCTCCTCCGGCCTTTAGATATGCAATACCAAGATTGTTGATGATATTTGCGAGATTGTTATGTCCGTCTGGCCAGAGCTTCTCGTAGCCCTTGACCGCATTCTGGTAATGTTCAATGGCTTTCTTTTGGTCGCCACGCGCATCTGCAATGAGTCCCAGGTCGTTTTCCAGCGCGGCGGCGGCCCGCGTCACAACACCACGCCTTTGAAGTCTAGGCAGAAACTCCTTTGCCTTCCTCTCGGCGAGATCAAGTTTCCCGTTTCGAAACATCGCCAGTACTAACGTCTCGATCAAGTCGTCGTCAGGTTCCTTATGCATCTCCTCGGACACCGCAAACGCCTTTTCGCACAGTTCCTCGCCCTTTGCATATTCCCCCAATTCCAAAGCGATGCTAGCTCCCTGAGAAAAGGCAAGCAGCGTTGCCCTACATGGCTTGCCGTCTGTATACGCCAATGTCTTTTCGCACAGCTCTCTACTTTTTACGTAATCCTTCTTGGCGAAATACGAAGCGGCCATGTTGAGATAGGTCATTGCCATCGAGAAATCATCCTCACCCTGCTGCCGCCTCAATCCTTCAACTTCGGACAACAGGGCAAGCGCCTCCTCCGAACGTCCCGGCAGCCCATTGTATGAAAGCGCGAGGAGATTGGCCACTCCGGCCAGTTCCTCCTTACCCATCTTTTCGTTCGCCTTGCAGAAATCGTATGCGTACTTGAGCATCCGGCTCGCCGGAGCGACAAGCGCCTGTTCCAACATGATTTGCCCAAGGGCCAGCGACACCGAGTATCTCAATTCCGGCGGTTCCAGTAGATCGACCTTCGACTGCTGCTCGGCAAGCAGGTCGATGACATTCTTCGCGCCGTGCTCGTCAGGTTTAGCCTCCTGAAGCATCCGCTTGAGGAAATCCACGGTTTTGCTCGCAAGGAAAGCTTTCTCCTTTGCTCTCTTCTCTTCCGCAACCGCCCTTTTCTCGTTCTCCTCCGCTTTCCGCCGGTTGGCGTCGGCCAGTCGTTCCGCCTCAACGGCGCGGTCGCGCTGTTCAATGGCCTGCCTCTTGTTTTCCTCCGCCAGCAGCCAGTTCTGCTTGGCGGTCCGCTCCGCCCTAACCGCCCAGAACGCCAACCCCGCAAATATCGTCGAACAGACGATGCCGATCGCCGCATATATCCGCATCTGCCGCACCTTCTCTGCGTCAATGGTCGCCTTGATGTCCTGACGCTTCACTTTGAGCAGATAACTCAGTACCCCAACGACGCCCGCCTCCCATCCGAATTTCTCGTCTTCGCCCTCGTCGGGAACCATCGTCGGCAGATTACGCTTGACGATGACAGGCTTTATCTTCTCCGAAAGCAAACATTCGCACAGGCACTCCGTCTCCCCATCGCCGCTGTCGGGATTCCCCGAGAGAACCACTGGCACTACCTTGCTCAAATCATTGCCATGCGTGGAGAGAAAATACTTGATCTCATTATCTACCCATACCGACTGCGCACTGTTCGGTGAACACAAGACAATGATGAATCTCGATCCCTCCAGCGCCCTCTTCACATCTTCGGTGAAACTTGATTCACCCACCTCTAGATCGCGTTTATCACGGAAGACGGGTCGAACGAACTTACGCAACCCCTTGCGCATCTCTTCTGGCACCCGTTTGATCGGGATCCTAAACCGCTCCAGCTTTTTGTGCAGAAACGCCGCGGCGCGGCTGTCCTTCCGGCTGTAGCTGATAAAGGCAAAGTATTTGAATTCCGACGTATCTGCCGTCTCCATGCTATGCCTCCTCTATCTTGAATCCAAGCTTCAGAATCGCCTTGAGCGTACAGACGGCGGTGTCGCGGTCGTACACCTTTTCCGATTCGGGCAGTTCCGAATAGGGAACAAGGCATGGATTGTGCTTGAGCGTGTCATTACGTTCAGGACCGTAAGTCCACCCGGACGCCATTCTGCCTTGTGCCCATATATCGTGGACGTTCTCTGCCAGCGCCTCCGCGAGATGCACAAGGGGTGCTGGTAGCGTGACATCGGATATGTCAATTGGATTAGGCTTGTATTGTTTCATGGCACTGCATTCACTCATTTTTACCGAACTCCTTCTTTTCCTGACAACGAGCCGCTACCGTAAAACTAATCGTTCTTTTCCTTCTTTCGCTGATCCATGCGGCCAATTGGCCATCAATCAGAACTGCTTTCTTTTGAGTTAGAGCAGGAATATGACACCAACTGACACTGTCCCTTTCCTCAATCATTTATCGATACCATAGGGCATTTCTCAGCTCTTCGTTGTCCGTGACGAAGCGAAACTCCCATGAACACCTTGATGGCATCGTTCTTCTGCTGCAATTCAATGAGTCTTGCCTTGTACACGGTCGGGCCGTCATTCGCCGCCGACCGACCATGCCGCACAAGGATTATTCGCTTAGGTGTCATTCTTACTTCACTCCCCGCCTACTTCCTTGATCACATTCTCATTCGCGTCAAGGAAAGTAGTCTTAGTCCGCTTTCCTGCCCCATCATATTCGTATCGCAACTCCCCAGAACGTCCGTCAACGACGAAGTACACCACCCTCGTTATGTTTCCGCGAACACCGGGGCGATCCGCTTCGGCAGCGGCTTCTGCGCCTCCTTGCGGATGACCGTCGGCAGCTTGTAGTGCTCGATCGCGCGCTGGACCCACTCGGCCCACTGCGCGTCCTTGTGGCTGTAGCTGATGAAAGCGTAGTAGGTGAAATCCTGTTCCGTCCCGTACATCATGGAACCTCCTTGCCCTGTTGGTCAAACTTTTTCTGGCTCACAGGATTCCCGCATTCGTCATACTCCAAACGTATCTCGGCGTAACCACCGGCCTTGTGGCACGTCGGCGTTCCGTCTAAGCCGAGCCAGACAATCCGTACTATGCGACGATACCCGTCATATTCCGTAATCACGCCTGCCGTGTTGTTCGAACGCAGGATCGGCTTGCCGTCCGTGCCGAAATACAGCTCTTTCGTTTCATTACCGTATCCATCATATTCCCATCGCACCTCTGCGACGCCGTCTTTGTTCAAACTCGGCTTGCCATCCCCGTCAAAGTACGACTGAGCCGTCTTGTTTCCGCGCGCGTCATACTTCCACCGTGTCTCGGCTGAACGTTCGCCGGCCGGCGTCGGATTTCCATCGGCGTCGAACAGCAGCTCGCGCGTCGTGTTCCCGTATTTGTCGTATTCCCAACGCGTCTCGGCAACGCCCTCCCTGTTCCATGGCCTACCGTCGATCCCCAAGCACACCATTCTCGTGGGATTTCCATATCGGTCATATTCCATGTGCACACGTGCAACGCCATCCATGCGGAACGTCGGCTTGCCCGTCGTTCCCACATACCAGACAACAACCAGATTCCCGTGATCATCGTATTCCTTTCGTATTTCGGAGACTCCGTCCTTGTCCAACACCGGCCTGCCATTACGACCGAAGAACGACATGGATATCTCTTTCCCGTACGTATCGTACACCCTACGCACCATGACGGTTCGCCCGCCGTCGAGCGACACGGCCCGACCGTCAACACCCAGTGTAAGCTGCTCCGTCACGTTTCCGTGTTCGTCATGCTTGAAGCGGACTTCGGCGAACCCCTCCCGACTCTGTACCGGATTGCCGTCAACGTCAAAATACGCCCGCCGAACCACGTTCCCCCTGTCGTCACACTCCATGCGCACCTCAAAGAAACCTTCTGCGTTCCGCACGGGCTTGCCATCGACTCCGAAGCACGTCATATTCGTCATGTTTCCATGCCCGTCGTATTTCCAGCGCCGTTCGGCGAAACCGCCTTTCCGCATGACCGGACGCCCGTCAAGGCCCAGGCTGACCGCCCGCGTCAGTTTTCCCTGTCGGTCATGCTCCATAACCAACACGGCATTGCCTTCAATATGCGTCGTCGGCTTACCGTCGATTCCATAGTATGATATTTTCACATCATGCCCGTTCTCGTCATACTCCATCCGAACCTCTGCAAAGCCGTTCTTGCCCAAAGTCGGCTTTCCGACTATGTCAAAGTACGCCTCACGAACGCGGTGCCCACGTTGGTCATATTCCATGCGTTCTTCCGCTACGCCTTTCTTGTGAAATTCCGGCTTGCCGTCAAGGCCGAAATACGCCTGCCGAACCATGTTCCCCCGATCATCGTATTTCCAGTGCGTCTCCGCGATCCCCTCTTTGTTCAATGTCGGCTTGCCGTCCACGCCCAAGAGCAACCGCTTCGTCATGTTCCCGCCCGCATCGTATTCCCAACGCACCTCCGCAAAACCATCCTTGTGCGGCGTCGGCTTGCCGTCCACGCCGAAGAAAGCTTGCCGCGTCCTGTTCCCGCGTGCGTCGTATTCATTGCGTATCTCCGCAACGCCATCCTTGTGTATCGTCGGATTGCCGTCAACGCCCAAGACCAACTGCTTCGTCATATTCCCGCGCGCGTCATATTCACAGCGCATCCCCGCATAACCGTCCTTTAGCAACGTCGGCTTGCCGTCAACGCCGAAGTAAGCCTCTCGCTCCTTGTTCCCGCGTGCGTCGTATTCCATTCGTAGCTCTGCACAACCGTCCTTGTGTAACGTCGGCTTACCGACGGTGTCAAGGAACACCAACCTCACCGGATTGCCAAAGGCATCGTATTCCGCTCGGAAACCGGCATATCCGTCAGTGCAAATGGACTTATTCCCCTTTTCGTCAAAGTACCAGGACGCTATGCTGCTATCGAACTCATTGAACGAATTGACGCGCACCATCCAGCCGTGCGGACCGATCGTCGGACGTCCCTCGGGATCCACGTACTCGACCTTGTGCATGTTGCGCCCCGCATATTCGTACCGCCGCCCGGCGACGCCCTTCTTGTTCGCGCGGCGACTGAACCCGTCGCCGTCGCGGAAGAGATACCACTGCGCCGTCTGCCGCCCGAGGTCGTCGTATTCGTAGGAGAAGCCGTACAGCCCGTCCCCGTCCGGCACGTTGCCGCCGGAAAGGTTCAGGAACAGCCGTTGCGTGACACGCCCGTTCGCGTCGCGCTGGACAAGATGCTGCGTGATCTCGCTCTTGGGCTTGGCTGATTCAAGGTCATGTACAGGATCGGACGTCGTCGCCTGGGCTACACCATACGCGAATCCGAGCTGCCCCTTGTTGGCGAAGAACTTAATGAGGCCATTTGTAACGTCGCCCTCGTCCCAAAATTCAATTCTCCTCTCCAAATGAGGTTCTTCTCCTTCGCCGTTGTAGCGCCCGTAGCGGATCTCGCGCAGCCGAAGATCGCGGTCGTACGTGAAGTCCTGGATCTGCGGTCGGTCGGCATACTCCGTGTGTTCCCACTTGCGCGGATAGCCGTGCGAGTTCGCCTGCACCACGCGCACGAGCCGGCGCCGGAATCCAAACCAATTCCAGACGCACCAGTCCGCCGAATCGGCGTGGGGCGACTTCCCTCGCTGGAACCCCCTGTACTCGAACCGGTAGTGGATGTTCCGATGCGCGAGGTCCGGCTCCTTGAGCGGGAAGATGCCCTCCGGCAGCCCGAAGGAGTCCACGTAGTCGGCATAGTAGTTCTTCACGAGGCGGTACGAGTCCCAGGCGAACCAGCCCGCGAACGCCGCGCAGAACCCCACGAGGCCGCACAGGATTGAGCGAAGAACCAGTTTCTTCCTGCGTTCGCGTTCCGCCCGGCGCCACAGCGCGTCGGGTTTCAGGCCGAGGATTTTCGCGACGATGTCGTTCAGGACCCTCGCCCGCGGGTGCTTCGTCGCGTCGATGGCAAGGATCTCCTGCGACTTCAGGACCGGACCGAACGCCTCTTCGGGCGTCCCCTCCACGATGACTGGTATAATCTGCTTCACCCGCCCAAGCTCGCAGAAGTGGCGCACCTCCTCGTCCACGAAGCTCTTGCCCTCCGCGTTGGGCTTCGCGGAATTCGGCGAGCACACGACAATCAGGTACCGCGAGCCCTCCAGCTCCGCGTGGAGACCGTCCACCAGCACGTCCACGCCCAGGTCGGTGGCGTCCCGGAACACCGGGGCGATCCGTTTCGGCAGCGGCTTCTGCGCCTCCTTGCGGATGACCGCCGGCAGCTTGTAGTGCTCGATCGCGCGCTGGATCCACTCGGCCCACTTCACGTCCTTGTGGCTGTAGCTTATAAAGGCGTAATAAGAGAAATCCGGCATCCGTCCCTCTGCCATGAAACAGCTTCTTTTCATTCTCTTGTTTTCCTTTCTTTTGAATTCGTTTACTTTATTTGAGGAGCGGCAGCATCCATTCTGACAGCTGAAACCATTCATCCGCACATAAACAGCCGTACTATGCCGACAATTGCGCACAGCACCCAATGCGTCAGCATGAATAAAAGCCATGTAAGAAGCACCGTGCTGACAAGGCGAATCGCCCGCCGGAAGAATCCCAGCCTTGCGATAGGACATGCAGCCTTCCTTATCCAACGCATTGCAAGCACGTCAGAAACACTTGCCGCCACGGTCAGGACAACAGCCCCCACGGATTCCATGACAAGGCATTCATGCGCGGGAATACAGCAATAGTCGCAGTCAGGCTTGTAATGGGTGACCCACACATCTACCGCAATCATCGCCCACAGCACCAGAAACGACGACAGCCACGCCGCAATTCGCGCCCCACGCCCCTCTCCGCAGACCGCCTTGATCAGATACATCGTCGCCAACGGAACGTATAATTGCGCCAGCATCCCGCTTCTCAGGAAAGGATCTTCCATCAAAGAGCCATCGTAGACGACCTCTGCGGCGGCAAACCACACAAGGCCGGTCACGATCACAAATGCACATGCAAGAATGTCATATCGTCTCACCATATTGCTCCTCCGCCGACCGCCCATGCCGCACATGGATTATTCGCTTAGGTGTCATTTTGCCTTTGCACGAACGAGTTCAAGATGGTCTTTATCGCTAATTGGCCTTTGCGAATACTTTATCCCCATCTTTCCTTTGGGCAAGTTGAATGTCAAGAGGTCAAAACCTCCAATGTCGTTCTTACGCGCCACTACCAGTCGCTTGGCTACCGATTCTCTTTCACAAAAAACACCCGACATCTCTCTTGGACTTGAAACCGACAACAAATCGTCGTCGCCAACTCCGCATAAAATATCGCCTGGCTTTACCCCTAAAGAAGCGGCTATGCCATCATCCACGATTTCATCGACACGGAATACCATGTGGCGGAAAATGTGTTTCCGTCCTTTTCCATCATACCCAGTCAGCGCTATCACATCCCCATCTTCATGGTCGAACGTCGTAATGACTCGAACTAGATTAGGGAAGCCATACATCCCACCACCACCGTTCACACCAAATTCCTCCCGTCTGACCATCTGCTTCTTGCTCCCGCCATATACATTGACAATCCTGTAGCTGCCATCACTATCCGGAACAGGTTTGCCGCGAGAATCGAAACGTAGTTCCTCAACAAGCCGATCACTTCCGTCAAAAAACCGAACAACATGCGCGAGTCCATTACACCCCCATATCGCCTTGCCGTAAAAATCCCGGCGCTCTGTGACATCTGTTTTGTTTGTTGGATACACTGCAGTCCAGGCGCTTATCCCCCTCCCATTGGCGCACGGCTGCTCCAATTTTGAATAATAGCACCGGTTCGTCATACGTCCGTGTGCGTCAAAGAGGCTTACTCGATGCCACACACCTGTATCGCCATACAAACATGGCATATCACCACATCCGAATTCATCACTTCTGCAATATACCTTTGACTGCGGGAAGAATTCACGGACGAACTTCGTCATTCCGTTTTTATCCGCGGCAGGAAGATCCCCCACTCCATAATAGGCCTCTTCTACCGCATTGCCATTAGTGTCATACCATGTAACGGAATGGACGATGCCCATATTTCCCCACATGTCCTTGCCGTAGAGATTCCTGCATTTATGCCGAACCGGATCGTCAAAGTATGTGACATTCCCCATATGAACATTGTTGGCATCGCAAATGAGACTCCCATCGACAGCATACGTACAGCAGTTCGTCTCATTACCCTTGACATCATACATCATCACCTTATGCCAAACTCCTGTTGAACCATCAAGGCATGGTGATGCTTTCTCGCCGAATTCATCACACCTGCCATATATCTTTGAATTGGGGAAGTATTCACGAGTGAACTTCGACTTCCCGTCTTTGTTCGCAACAGGACGGCCCTCCACTCCGAAATAACACTCTTCCACTACATTGTCATTGCTATCGTACCACGTGACCGAATGGACGATTCCTGTGTTTCCCCACATGTCTCTACCATAGAGTTCCCTGCGCTTATGCCGAACAGGATCAACAAAGTACGCATATGTTCTAGTATGAACGTTGTTGGAATCACGAATAGGGTTGCCGTCTACGGCATACGTGCAACAGTTCGTCTCATTACCTTTGACATCATACATCATTACCTTATGCCAGACACCTGTTGATCCATCAAGACAAGGCATGGTTTTATCGCCAAACACTTCCTTGACCGCAATGACCCCACTGTTGCCATGATACGAAAACCTACTTCCGACAATACCATCTGCCCCTGACACGGGCTTCCCCTGCGCATTGCAAAACTCTAAATACACCAGTCGTTCTCTGTCATCAATGGAAATATTAGCCCCTGTGACTTCAACGGGACATTGTATCCCCACCTTCATCATACCATCACGATACAAAAATGCCGTTCGCCTGATCTTGCCGCCCTCATCTATTTCTTGTCCCCGTCGCACCAACACCCTTTCGTCCTCTGAATAATACTGCTCGCCCGTCAACATGCCGTTCGCATCATAGGTTTTAACATGGCGATACGCACCGATTCCATCATGGGTCAAACTTTTACCTGCGGCAGCAAGCCATTCTACTCGTGCTTTCACATTGGAATCGCCATGATATGTGTTTTTCATGATAAACTCGCCGTCAAAATCTGGGGAGGGAACATCATTCTTCCCATATCTGCGTTGCTCAACCAACCGATTCTTAACATCATAAAGCCTAACTACATGGCATAAACCCGTGGATCCCCAAATCTTCTCGCCGTACAAATCAAGCCGTTTCGCATATTCTGTCCCATTGGAGTACGACACCGTATAATGCGTTATACCGTTCTTGTTCGTGGCAATGACACCCGACTCGCCGAAATATGACTCCTTAGTCACGTTGCCGCGCACGTCATATTCCCTGCGGTATTCTGCATAACCGTCCTTTATCAGCGTCGGCTTACCGTCTACGCCGATCCAGCCCCGCCTCGTTTCGCGCCCGAGCTCATCGTACTCCGCAATCCACCCGGTAAAACCTTCCTTATGCAAAGTCGGCTTGCCAGCCACCCCGAAGAACCGTCGGCAGACCTCCTTGCCCTTCGCATCGTACTCAGACATCCACCACGCTATGCCGTTCTCCTGATCGCGGACAACCACATTCCCGTCGACATCATACCAGATACAACTCGTCTGCCTGCCGTTTCCGTCATACGTCATTCTGCGCATTGCGTGTCCCTCCACCATTACCGGTTTGCCGTCTACGCCAAAGAACCGCTCGCAAGTCTCGTTGCCGCTCGCGTCAAACTCAGAATCCCATCCAGCATAGCCACCCTTCAGGGATACTGTCTTGCCGTCAATGCCCCGGTATTCGCAATGAAGCACCTTGCCGGACGAATTGAACTTCTTCAGTATCTCCGCATATCCGCCATCAGTCAGCGTCGGTTTACCATCCACGCCGAAATACGACATCCGCGTCACGTTACCACGCTCGTCGTACTCCTTGCGGTATTCGGCGTAGCCGTCCTTGTGCAACGTCGGCTTGCCGTCCTTGCCGATCCAGACGTTCCGAGTCTCCCGTCCGCGCTCGTCATATTCCGCTAACCACCCGGCATAACCTTCCTTATGCAAAGTCGGCTTGCCGTCTACGTCGAAATACGACATCTTCGTCACGTTTCCGCGATCGTCGTACTCACAGCGGTATTCTGCGAAGCCGTCCTTGTGCAACGTCGGTTTGCCGTCGATACCGAAGTACGACTGCTTTGTCACGTTGCCGCGCGCGTCGTATTCCGCTATCCACCCGGCATAGCCTCCATTGAGCAAAGTCGGCTTCCCGTCGATGCCGAAGTACGTCCGGCAGCTTTCCCGTCC
>JAEEGL013213802.1_pt1 | contig 19513 bp, 13 predicted proteins | sample 9134231 | NCBI WGS metagenome assembly JAEEGL01 (sample SAMN16246548, study PRJNA631951) | gut metagenome | biome: gut microbiome; feature: rumen; material: fiber-attached | host: Bos | place: Iran: Karaj | collected 2018-10 | reverse complement strand
TTTTTTCTTCTCCGAGTGCAGCAAAAGATACTACAAACAATGACACACACCATAAAGACACACTAACTTACTTGACATATATATCATATTACGGTAAGATTATATATGTACAAGGGTATGTCATAAATACAGGAGGTCGCCCGAATGCGAGGCAGGATTCTGTTCGAGCATGAGGGTGTACCGCCCCAGGATTTGAGGAGGTAAATTTATGGCAACCATAAAGAAACGCGGCGACAGCTACCTTATAAGGGTAAGCTGCGGCTACGATATTAACGGTAATCATAAGGAACAATCATTTACATGGAAGCCCGATGAGGGCATGAGCAAGAAACAGATTGAAAAGGAGCTGAACCGTCAGGCTGTAATGTTTGAAGAAGCCTGTAATCACGGCTATAAAGCTTCGGCGGTAAAGTTTCAGGAGCTTGCGGAGGAATGGTTCGAGAGCTACGCAAAGAATACTCTCAGAAGCACGACTTATGAGAGAATGCTGCAGCTCAAGCACCGAGTTTATCCTGCTATCGGTCATCTGCGTATCGACAAGATAACCGCAAGGCAGCTGCAGGGTTTCGTGAACTCTCTCGCTAAAGAGGGAGCAAGCGAAAAAACGGGAAAAGCTCTTGCTCCAAAGACTATCCGTCATAATCTCAGCCTTATCTCGGATGTATTCAGTTATGCGGTAAGAATGGACTTAATATCGGATAATCCATGCAAAAAAGTTGTAATTCCTAAAGGAGAGGTCAAGGAGAAGCCTATCTATTCTCAGGAAGAGATAGCAAAGCTGCTGACAGCTATAAACGGAGAATCTACGAAATATCGTGCATTTTTCTTCCTTATAGCGTATAGCGGCTTCCGCAGGAGTGAAATGCTTGGCTTGGAGTGGAAAGACATTGACTTTGATAATGACATTATCAGTGTCAAGAGAACGTCCAATTACACAGCAGAGCGTGGCATTTATACCGATACTACAAAGACTAAGCGCTCAAGGCGTGTGCTGAAAATCAGTCCGTACATCATAGGGATACTCAAAGAGCTGAAAGCCGAACAGGACGAAGAAGCTCTCCGTCTGGGCGACAAATGGGTAGAAACTGACCGATTATTCGTCAAATGGAACGGTGAACCCATGAACAACCAGACTCCTTACGGCTGGCTGAAAGAATTCTGTGAAAAGAATGATATGCCTTTCTATGGATTGCACAGTTTCCGACACTTCGCAGCTTCCGCTTTAATTTCTTCGGGACTTGATGTGGTAACTGTATCAGGAGCATTAGGACATTGCAATTCAGGAACTACACTGAACATTTATTCTCATATGTTCCAGACTGCACAGGCGAAAGTGGCTCAGGCGATGGACGGAGCGTTCAGTTTTCTTCCGCAGGATACAACAACTTAAAACAAATAGTCCGCTACCAAAATGAGCAGTAGCGGACAAATAGCGGACAAGCCCCCAAATGGGCAGAAATAAAAAACTCGGAAACCGCGATACTTCGCTGTTTCCGAGCCTTTGAAGAAGTGACCCGTACGGGAATTGAACAAGCCGAAAGATTTCTGCCAGTTTCGAGTATTATGCGAAAGCCACCGAAAAATAGCCTGATTTTAGAGCTTGACTTAGAGTGACCTTTAGTATTTTTAAGCAGTTTTTAGTAACAATATGTGGCAAACGAGGGGCTGAGAAGAGACGCGCTTTAGCCAGAAGAAGTGACAAATGTCACTTTTTTTATGACAAATGTCATCTTGTCAAAACTTATTAAATGTTGTATAATAATATAGATTACAATATATAGGAGGATCAAAGGTGAAAAAACTTATAACATTATTTACTGCAACGATCACATCTGTTGTATGCCTCGGTTCATGCGGCAGAACGCAAACAACCAAACCACCTCAAACAAGCATAAACACTTCACAGGCGGAAACATCAATCCAGACATCAAATGATATACTGAATGACTGGCAGAAAGAAGTGCTCGCAGCAGAGGGACTTCCCACAGAAGCCGACCAGCTGACAGACGCTCAGCTTCGCTCAATTCAGCGTATCTACGAGATGATAACCTATCTCAATGATAAGTATGACGAGGAGTTCATCTATGCGGGATACCTTGAGCCGGCGGCAAATCAGACGGAAACGCTGTATGCCTACCCTCGCTTATTAGGCAATGATTACGGCAGGAACACCGTTACAGTCAAGGCTGATAAAGACGGTTTTACCGATGATTATCATGATAAATCTGTTGTAGATTATTACAACGAGCTTGTTACAGATTTCATTCATGATTACTTTAATTCCGATGATTTTGTGGTATTTACAGATGTAAATGCTTGTGATATCAAGAAATCAGAAGTCATTGATTGTGATTTTCAATGGAAATTAGGCGTTCATGATGCTATACTGTTATCAGAGAATATATGTAGCCAAGATAATATTAAGAAATTTGCTGTTGAATTTGCAAAATATCTTTATGATCATAAGATGGATGGAAGGCATCGCATTGACATAATAAAAAATATCGATATATCAGATTTGACGTATAATAATTTTACAAATTGCTATGAAGATAAATATGACATAGGTTTTTATGATTTTAGCTTTAATTCTGACAAAAATAAACTATATGTAGACACTCATTTTGATAAATGGGAGCAAAATGAATATAAAATAGATGAATTTTTTTCGAAATATAATTAATAATAATTTAAGGAGTAAATGAAAATGGTTTTAAATGGTGAGTATGTTGATAAACTGACGGATGAAGAATTATGCATGATCGAACAGTTAACTTATCTTGATGAGATGGTAGCTGAAAAAGCAGGAATTAACAATGTTTTTTCAAAAATAAATGATAAATTTCAAGGTCAAAAAATACTGAATATTTTAAGAGATTTCGATGACAAAGCCATAGCACGCTTAATGGCATATCCAGAATCAATATGTGATGCTGATATAAGCGGCGTGGAATGGGCGAAGATAATCACTTACCTTAAAGACCCGAATCACAGGATATCTCACTTAGTACTGCGCGATGTTAAAGAGAATAAAAAATACGAATCAGAATATACAGCAATTGGAAACGGCTATTACAGAGCTGCATACTGGGACGGTCAGCATTATGTTGATATCGGCGAATACAGACAGCAGCATCCAAATGCATCTATAGATGAAAGTAATTTAGTTAGGATACCTCTTGCTCTTACATTTACCGATGATTCCAACACTCCTGATTCACAGAAAGAGGTTATTATTGCTTTTAAAGGTACAACAGGTCCTAATGAATGGGCAGATAATCTCAATGCTGCTTATGAGAAGGAAACTTTTCCCCAGACTGAAGCTTTGTCATATGTTAAGCAAATAGCTGGCAAATTCGGAGATGTAACACTCATAGGTCATTCAAAGGGCGGAAATAAAGCCATGTATGCAACTATTCTTTGTGATGATGTTGTACGCTGTGTTGGCTTTGACAGTCAAGGATTTTCTATTAATTTCATTAGAGCATATGAAAGTAAGATAAAAGCAAGAGCGGCTTTAATAACTAATTATTCTCTTGAATCTGATTTTGTTCATGAGCTTCTTAATCAGATTCCAGGTTCAAAACAGATATACACTAAGGCGTATGGTGTTGATAGTATATCTGAAAATCATGCCCCTAACAGTTTTTTTAAACAAATTGATGATTTTAGCAAAATAGCAACGTTTTATGAATCCGATTTGTATGTAACCTTTTTTCATGATTACGGTCTTAAGGATATTGACAGTATAGTTCATTGCCTTAAAGTAGCTGAGATACTTTATAATGCATATCCTATGGATAAGTGCGACTTTAATGATTACTGTGATAATAACTATGGCTGCAGTTTGCGAAGCTTTAATGAATATATAACTGATAATATCATAAAGGCATGTATGCCTGATATTCTTAGTGATAAGGCAGGACTGGATCTTTTCCTTTATGAGAATTCTCGTGAAGACTTCATGTTATATATGAAGAATCATAAATCAGAATTAATAAGTGATAGTGCAAGAGATGAACTATACAAAGACTGCCTTCTCGGAAAGCATTTCGTTAATCAATACGGATATGATGCGACAGCATTCAGAATGAAAACAGCAAATTGGTTATATGACAAATTCCTTAAAACGAATAATTCAGGTAAAAGCTTCCGTAATTATATAAATGAAAATTGTAATATGTATTTTGATGGACTTGCTAATACTTGCAGTGAATTAGTGACCAATTCAATTGTAAGCTGGAGTTTAATGGAAAGAGATACAACAGCTGATTTGTTTGATATAATGTATGAGAATTTTGGACAGGAGTTTGTTGATTATCTTAAACCTTATACAAAATTTAATGAATACAACAATTTGTCTCCGTTTGAAAGTGTGAACGAGAATAAGTCTATAACCAAACTTAAAGGGTTAACCGATTATTTGATAAGTGTTTGCCAAAAGGATACAAAGCTTCGTGCTTTTCTCGCATACCTTTTTGAAAATGGAGTAGTAGATGAAGACGTTAACGGCTATTTTACAGATTCAATCTTGGATATTAGATACAAGCTTGATTTTGAAAAAATCACAGATAGCTTAAAGGATGAAATTGCAGATATATCCACTGACGAAGTGAAATCTGTAGTTTTGGAATGGAATGTGGAAAAGGATCTGGAAGGGATAGAGAATGAGGAAGTAAGAAAAAAGATTATTAAACGAGAAGCTTTAACGGAGATCCTCAATGTAGCACATATTAATAAAGAGGAGACTACTTCATTAGATGTAAAAAGTTTAGGCGCTAAAACATTTATTTCTGGATTTGAGGTTGGTTTATTAGAAGATTACAAAGAAGAAATAGCATGCCTTGTTGGTAATATTGTATATTATGCTCAAGCTAATGAACTAAGCTTTGAAGATGTATCTGATTGCATACATGGATTACTTCATCATGGAGTTAATTTTGATATGGTGATGAATGCTTTAGTAATCGGAGTAGTTGGGGCACTAGCTATATCAGGTTTTGTTTTTTTGGATAAGATATGTTTTGGTGGTGCGATTTCGAAGACAGTGTTGAATGAAGCAAATGAACGTATCAATGAAATAAAGGATCTTTGTGAAGACCGTTATTATTCCATAGCCAAAAAAAGCTTTGAAGAAAGGATAATTCGAGATATTGCACTATTTGCAAATTCTAATCAATCAATTGATAGTAGAATGAATTTATATAAAAACGACAACTGTATTTATGACAATAATTATGATATAGTGTCAAAATTTATAAAAAAGGATTGGAAAGGAACAACACTGGAGAATACTGACATTAGCAAAGAGGATGTGCCGCAAAAGGTGGCAGCTTTTACTTTGTATAAAAAAAGAATAAGAGAAATTTTGGCTGATAATGGCTATAACCTTATTCTGGGCTCAGATTTTGATGAGGTTATATCATATGATAGCAGACAACAAATTTATAATAATGTAGGGAACGAAAAAATCATTATTTTAGGTGGTTCTGGCAATGATGAAATATTTATCAACGGAACTAAATTAAGGGATGAAGTAAATCTTTCAAAGGTTTATGGTGGTTTTGGTAATGACACGATCACTTTAAATGGTGAAAATGCAGTTGTTCACGGCGATTATGGTAAAGATGATATAGGCGCTTCTGACATAATTTATGGAAGCAATGGAGATGACAGAATATACGGTGACGGCGGATATGATTATCTGTATGGAAAAGGTGGAGACGATAAAATATATGGCAATGGCGATATGGACATTTTATCGGGCGGCACAGGAAGAGACGAGCTATATGGCGGCGAAGACAATGATGTATATGAGTTCCATAGCTTAGATAATCACGATTATGTTAAAGATTTTCAGGGAAATAATATAGTGAGCTTTAAAGATACGGATATTTCCAATGTATCAATAGAAGTATCAAAAGGTTCAAAGCATGATATTGTGTTTACCGTAAAAACAACAGGTTCTACTTTGACAATTCTTGATTTTGATAAATCTTCATCTAATTTTGCTTTTGAAGATAAATATAGAAAAAAACTATATACTATAGAAAAACTGCCGGGCATATCAGGAGATGTATTCAATTTTAAAGAAATGAGCATGTCAAGAGACGAGTGGCTTTCTATCGGTCATTATTCTTCAAGTTATTCAACAAACATGAAAGATGATATAATTCGTGATATTGCAGATAAATATAAAGAAGCAAATAAAGCACAGCCTCCACGTGATCCGCTTATAATCAGCTTTGACACAACAGAAGAGAATAGTGGACTTGTAGGTATAGGAGATGGTGTGTTTTTTGATCTTGACAATAATGGCGTAAGAGAAAAAACAGCTTGGATCGATACAAATAAAGGTTTCCTCGTACTTGACAGAAACGGGGATGATAAGATCGATAATGGCGGTGATCTTTTTGGTGATCGTGTCATATTGAAAAATGGAGCAATTTCAAAATCCGGATTTGAGGCACTTGCAGAGCTTGATGATAATATTATAGATCCTTCAACAGGCAAAAAAGGAGATGGCTTGATAGATAAAAATGACAGCCAATTTGGTAATCTTAAGGTTTGGATAGATGAAAAAAGGGACGGAATTGCTGAAGGTAGTGAATTAAAAAAACTTGATGACCTTGGAATTGTTTCAATCAGCCTTGATATTGAAAATAAAGATTTTGTCGATTCTGAAACCAAAACTGCAATTACTGAAAGCGCTAAAGTCAATTTAAAGGATGGAAATACACTCGATATCAGTGAGCATTGGTTTGAAGTTCATACTTTTGATACTCAGGAGGTAAATATAAACGGTGAAAATATTAATAGTCCGTTTACATTCGGTGCTTTGAAAAGCATTGAGAATTTCCTGAACGCAGATAATCCAAATGAGGTATCTGAGCTATATGATAAGTTCAGAAGCTCAGAGGATTATATTGAAAAGAGAGTGCTTACAAAGAAGTTACTTTATCTCATTTCAGGAGCTGACAAGATAGATCCTGCTTCCAGAGGGAATAGCATGGATGCAAGAGATCTCCATGTTATCGAAACTATAATGGGAGTAGATTCGTTTGAAGGCGTTAATGGCAGTAATCCAAATACTAATGCCGCTGCGATACTTAATGGTATATACAGTGAATTTGAGGAGTATTATTTCAATTTACTCAATTCAGGAACGTCGGTTTATTCATACATAGATATGATTAATATGACAAAAGATGAAAATGGGGAAAATGTACTGGATATATCACTCTTAGATGAAGTTTTTGAGGATTCTTTTGTAAGTGAATTAAATAAAAAGGAGATCATAAGTGGCATTTGTTCCTATCTTAAGCTTTATGATAAAATAAATAAAACAGCTTATCTGTCACAGTTTAAAAATAAATATTCAGAATATAACGAAGACTTTGACATATTATCTGATACAAGGATAGTTCTTGGTACAGAGAATAATGATACTTTAGATGGTACCGTCTCTAAGGAACTGTTCGTTGGTGAATCAGGAGATGACACGGTTAACGCTTCTAATGGAGATGATATATTATACGGAGAAGATGGCAATGACACGCTACATGGCGGAAGCGGAAACGATATAGTTTATGGTGGTTCAGATGACGATATTATCTATGGTGATGATGGAAATGATGTTATCTATGGCGGCGATGGCGATGATACACTTAGCGGTGGTGCAGGCAATGATACATATTACATCGAAGCAAACCACGGCAATGACATTATAAGAGACAAAGAAGGCGATAATAAGATCATATTTGCTGATGGACTTTCAATGGACGATTACGATATGTCAATTGATGCAAGAAAGGGCTTTGTTCTTACACATAAGGAGACTGAAGAAACTATCGGACTCCGTGATTTCATAACCAATCCGCTGAATTATGACTTTATTTCCGGCAACGAAAGCGTTACAGATAATATCGGCGGCGGAAACCGTGAAATCTTCAACGGCACTGCTGAAGATGATGTTATCGAGGGTGGAGACGGCTTCAATATCTTCTACGGCGGTGACGGCGATGATGTGCTCAACGGTGGTAAGGACATGGACTTCATGTACGGCGGCGATGGCAATGATACTCTTAACGGCAGAAACGGTCTGAATGTACTGTTTGGTGAAGGAGGCGACGATACACTTTATGCAGGTGATGACGGATCATACCTCAGCGGTGGAGACGGCAATGATGTGATATATGGCGGCGGCGGTGCCGATGTACTTGACGGCGGTAAAGGCGATGATTACTTACAGGGAGATCACGGTGATAATACATATATCTATGGAAAGAATTATGGCAATGACGTTATAAACGCTTCTTCTGACAACAACACAATACTTATAAAGGACTATACCACCAGAGATATGAAGCTTTCACGTAATATCCATAACGATCTTATCATTCGCTTTGGCGGTACAAATTCAAATGATAGTCTGACAGTGGATCACTTCTTTGACTATAACAGCAACCGTGACATCAGTTTCTTATTTGAGGCTGAGGGTGACAAGATTTACGGTCAGTATGATATCACCGCTAACAGAGAGGTCTCATTTGAACCTGTTGTTGATAATAACAACAGCAACTGGATGGGAATATATGTAAGCGACAATGTTGAGTATCATGGTCTTGGCGGCGATGATGGTATCGGTGCCGGAAACGGAAATGATATACTTGACGGCGGCTCAGGTAATGATACTCTTATGGGCGGTAATGGTGTCGATACTTACATTTTTGCAAAGGGCTACGACCACGATACTATCAACGAGTGGAGCAATGAAAAGAGCATAATTAAGTTCTTCGATATCACTTCCGATGAAGTTGAATTTACAAACAACGGCGGAAATCTCGATATAACAGTAAAGGGTACTGATGACGTTCTCACAATAAACGGCTACCAGTGGAATCAGAGCACATATGAACTTCAGTTCGCTGACCTTATCATAGGTGCAGTCGACAAAAATACATTCGAGTTCACAGCTACAGCAGAGTCACTCAAGCTCAAGGAGGATACTATCGCAGCAGCTCAGGCAGCATTTGAAAACGAAGAAGAATTCGTACTCGACGGTGCAGACTGGGTAAATACAGCATATATGCACCTTGATGAAGGACTTGAATGCTTCGGCGATGAAACAAAGCTCTTTGATAGGACAAGTCTCTTTATTCCAAAGGAAGAAGACATCGAGCAGATAGGTGCAGAGCTTCTCAGCGAAATCTATGATGATGAGAGCCTTTCTTCTGAGATTCTCAATGACAGCGATAGTACAGTTATCACAGACACCACAGATATTGCTGATATAAGCGGTGAAAATAACGAGATCGCAGATATCACAGATATCCAAACAATGATACTTGCAGAGAATATGTCGGCATTCAGTAATGACAGTCAGGTATCGGACGGCATAAATATCAGTAATATAACAACAGATGCTGCGGGATTTGACCAGCTTCTTGTAAGCTCATCAGTACAGTAAGTATATTGCGCAATAAAAAACGTGCAGCAGTTTTAACTGCTGCACCTTTTTGCGTAAATCGGAGGTAAAAATATGACAAAGAAACAAGACAGCGGATTGTCCTGTTTTATGATAGTAATGAAGTTCCATGGCATTCCAATAACCAAGGAACAGGCTGAAAACTTAGTTGTCCTTGATCCCAATCAGAAAACGGGAGAGGTGGAGATAATAGAGTCAGCCAAAGCATTGAAAATGAAAGCAAAGCTTTGCAGGCTGAAGATAGATAAACTGAAAAACGTCAATTCTCCCATAATTGCAAGGGGGAATGACGGGGAATTTTTCATAGTTGCCAAGTCTCAGGATGATAAGTTTATGATACTTCATACGGACAAGACTGCTCCGGAAGTGGTGACACGTGAAGAACTTTCAAGGATATGGGACGGTACTGCTGTTATCATAAACAAAAAGGGAGTTCTTGACCGTGAAGCCATATTCAGCTTCAAGTGGTTCATTCCAACGATATTAAAGTTCAAGAAAGAGTTCATACAGGTACTTATCGCCGTATTTACGGTGCAGATACTGGGTATCCTCACTCCCGTAATGACGCAGGTGGTCGTGGACAAGGTACTGGTACACCGCAGTATATCCACGCTGGACGTTCTCACCATTGGCATTGCGATAGTATATATCTATGAGCTCATACTGGGACTTGCCAAGAACTACGTTTTCACCCATACTACCAACCGTATAGACGTAATGCTCAGCTACAAGCTGTTCAAGCACCTGTTTGCTCTTCCGCTCAAATACTTTGAATCCCGACGTGTCGGTGAGACCGTGGCAAGAGTAAGAGAGCTTGACAGCATACGAAGCTTCCTGACGGGAACGCCGCTTAGCTCCATGATAGACCTGATATTCATAATCGTCTACATAGTGGTGCTGTTCATGTACAGCAAGATGCTGACGGTGATAGTTATCTGTTCAATACCTGTTTATGCTATACTTTCAGCAATTGTAACTCCGCTTTTCAAGAAGAGACTTGACGAAAAATTTGAAACGGGAGCAAATACACAGTCATTCCTTGTAGAGTCAATCACGGGAGTACAGACCGTAAAATCCTATGCTCTTGAACCTAAATTTGAGAAGAAATGGGGAGACTTGCAGGCTGACTATGTAAAAGCAAGTTATAAGACTTCAATGGTGTCAGCAACCGCAGGCACAACAGGTCAGTTCATACAGAAGGTATTTGATCTGCTCATTCTTTTCTTCGGTGCAAAGGCTGTTATGGACGGCAATTTCACCGTGGGACAGCTCGTGGCATTCCGTATGCTCTCAGGCAGAGTAAGCGGACCTGTACTCAGACTTGTACAGCTGTGGCAGGAATACCAGCAGGCATCACTTTCGGTAAAGCGTATAGGAGATATCTTCAATACAGCTCCCGAGCCTGTGCTGAATACCAATCTCACATCACTTCCCAGATTACAGGGAAAGATTATCTTCGACAAGGTACACTTCCGCTACAATCCTCAGGGCGGTGAAGTCATCAAGGGCATGAGCTTTGAGATAGAGCCGGGAACGGTCGTGGGAGTCGTGGGACGAAGCGGCTCCGGTAAGAGCACTATTTCCAAGCTTATCCAGCGTCTTTACATTCCCGAGGCAGGAAAAATATCCGTAGACGGAATGGATATCTCCCTTGTGAATCCCGCTATGCTGAGAAAGCAGATAGGCGTGGTATTGCAGGAAAACTTCATGTTCAACGGCACAGTTGCCGAGAATATATCTATTCATTGCCCCACAGCCACAATGGAGCAGATAATCAGGTGCGCCAAGATAGCAGGTGCTCACGACTTTATCTTAGAGCTCCCCAACGGCTACGATACCGTTATCGGTGAAAAGGGCATGGGACTTTCGGGTGGTCAGAAGCAGAGAGTTGCCATTGCAAGAGCTATTCTTAACGATCCGAGAATACTAATCTTTGACGAGGCTACCTCTGCTCTGGACTATGAATCAGAAAGCATTATTCAGAACAATCTGAAGGAGATATGCCGCAACAGAACTGTTATCATCATTGCGCATCGTCTGTCAACTCTTAAAGACGCTCAAAAGATAATGGTGATCGACAAGGGTGATCTTGTAGAGTATGATACTCACGAAAAACTTATGGCGCAGAACGGCCTTTACGCTTATCTCTACAATCAGCAGCAAAGGGGTGAGGTAGATGGATAACAATAAACTTACCGAATACGCTCTGAAACACAGCAAAAAGCATGACAAGGAGCTTAAATACGACTTCATGCCCTCAATGCTGGAGATAATCGAGCGTCCTGCTCACAAAGCAGGAACAGTCATTATCCTCGGTATTTTCTCTCTCCTCATAGCAGCTGTTATATGGGCTTGTCTTTCAAAGACAGACATAGTAGTGACATCAAGCGGTACGATACAGCCTGTTGGAAACATCAGTTCTCTCAACTCTTATGCCAGCGGTACAATAAAGTCCATAAATGTGGAAGAGGGAGCCTATGTAAAGGAGGGAGATATCCTCATAGAGCTTGATACTCAGAGCCTTGATATCGATGCAGACACGCTGAATAATCAGAAAGAGGTACTCGAAGCTCAGAAATCTGTCTATACCATGATAAGGAATAATGAAGAGCTCGACAAGATAGATATATCCAAGTATGATGCAAATCTACAGCCTTATATCCTTACCATAATAGACAATGACAAAGCGTATCACAACAACCTGAGCGCTCTTGAGAGTGATAAGGAGAACGCGGCTCTCAACCGTGATATCGCAAACATAAAGCTTGAAGAATACAACAGAAATCCCGATATTTCACAGGCGGAATACGACGCACAGCGGCTCGTGGTAAAGCAGACCGAAAATGCATTTATACAGGCAGAGACCAATGTACTGAAAGCTCAGACCACCTACAGTGAGCAGGTGAACTCCAATATCTCGGAGATAAACAGCAAGCTGAGTCAGATAGGAGCAGACCTTGAAAAGTATCGTCTTTCTATTGAAAATCAGAAGATTGTAGCTCCTGTGAATGGATATATAAACAGCATAGCCGTTAACAATATCGGCGAGACTGTTACCGCCGCACAGCAGGTTGTAACTATCGTCCCTGCGGATACTCCTGTGGAGATGGTATGCTATGTCAAAAACATGGACATTGCCGATATTAAGGTTGGAATGGATGCTGAGATAAAGTTGGAAGCATATCCATACAACAAATACGGAACAGTAAAAGGTACCGTAAAGTATATCAGTCCCAGTTCGTTTAATATTGAAAAGCAGGGCAGCGTTTACCTTGTAAAGCTTGACGTTGATGACTCTAATGAGAGCATCGATATAATGTCCGGACTTACAGGAACTGTTGAGGTAAAGGTGGGAAAGCGCTCTATTATGAGATACTTCCTTGATCCTATCGTTAAGGGCTTTGGCGACAGCATGAAGGAGAAATAATAATTAATCAAAAATGTTCGAAATTATATATTAACATCTCTGAATAAAGCCAGATATCCGTTTATCCAATACTTGATCTCACTATCCCATATAAGCTCATACAGCTTTTCGAGAGCCTTGTTTATCTTCTTATTGGCTGCGCTTCTTGTCACCATTAGCATATCGGCAATATCTGATACAGGCATTTTAGCATATCCGAATATTCCCAAGTAACAGCCGAGAATGTGCTGCTGCTCTGCTTTCAGTTTGTCATATTTCTTTCTAACCATGGGGTACACTGTTCTTTGGATAGCTCTCTTGCTGACGTTGTCGCCGATAGGAGTAATACGAGGATTCTGATCCTCGTCTGACTCGTCATCACTGAGTACCATCAGCTGTTCGTATCGGAAAGAGAAGTTAAGGCAGTCAACGACAAGTTTTTCCTTTATATTTAGCTCCTTAGATATATCCGCGATGCTGAGCCTGTCCTTGTGAAGCTTCTTACACTTGCGTATCTGCGTCATTGTGGCATGAGGTATGCTGACTATTCCATAGTATTCCTCGATATACCGCCACATCTTACCTAAAATGAATGGATACAGATATGTTTGCAGCTTGCTTATCTCAGGATCAAACTTCTTTTCGCGGACACGTTCAATGAACTCCAATGCACCGACCTGTTCCAAGTCATGTTGTATATCCTCAGACAGTTTTAATCCGCTTCGCTTGGAAAGAGCGGTAACTATGTTATGTATAAAGGTGATATTCTGCCTGTATAGCTTGTCGAGAGCAGAATCATTACCGTTGTAGTATTGTTTTATAAGGTCATCCGTTTTCATCTTTTACCGCCTTTGGACGTCCACGCTTTGGTGGTTCGATGCCGCACAGCTTATAGAGATTGCCTGAGCTCATCTGCTCCTCAAACTCCTGATCACTGTACTTAGGACTTGTAGCAGCTGCGTGATATATAGCCTCTGCTTTATTTAATAACTTGTCGCGTACATCTTCGGCAATAGTGCCACGCTGACAGCTACGCATTATACGGTGGACAGCTTTCATGTACGTCTGATATTTCGGATTGTTGTCGTTACTATCCTTAGTATGCGTCTTCCTGTATGCGATCTGCTTGCAGGTGAACTTTGGATCTTCAAGAGAAGGTTTGTCACAGAAGCGTGTTTGATAGCCGTTAGTCACAAGAAAGAAGCGCTTGCAGTGTTCGCATTTGCGAATGCTGTGACCTGCCATAAGTCCTTTGAGATAATCTATTTTCAGAAAAGATTGCAGTATAGAAGTATGATAATACTCTGCAATTACATATTTCCCACTGCCTTCAATAGTCTCTCTTGGTACAAGATTAAGTGATGATAAGAATTCAGTGTTAGTGTAAATGAAACCGTCATGGTATATTGGATTGACGATATATTTGTAAGCGAGCGGCGAGAAGATAAAATCATAATAAGCAGCGGCATAGTCATCAGGAGTACACTTTTTAAGATTCCTTATCCACTGTGTAATAAAGCAGTTTATAGTAACATTAAAGCTGTAAATATCTATGATAATACCGTTATACTCGTTACAAAGCTGACAAAACATATCCCAGCTCTCCAATATGCTTTTATCTTCAAAATAAGATTTGATTGTCTCAATGGGAGTACCCAGCACCTGAAATATCTTATGGACACGGAGCAGACTGTCAATTCTGAATATTTCTTCTTTTAGTTTATCATATTCCGCCTTCTCAGGCAGTTCTGTCGGGAACTCTTTTTTGAATTTCTCAAAACTAAAGTAGATCTCATGGAACTGATCGTCGTTGATATTCATACAGGATTCGGTAAGCTCTCCAAGCAGAAAATCCTGTTCGTTGACCTCGATAGTATTTCCTTTGACGTAAAAGGTTATATCAGAAAACATATGTTCTATCGCCTCCGCTTATAGTATATCACAATCAAAATGAAAATGCAAGTAAAAATGTCGTTTTTAATAAAAAATATTTGTTACCTGTTTTTATACAAAATCCAAAATTCGTACCATAATATAATTAGAGGGCAGAAACGCCGCAGTTGTTGATTCAGCTGCGGCGATTTTTTTGTTCTAAGACACACGGAGGTGACGAATTGGCTGACACAGCCCACACAAATAGTTCGCACGAGCAGTTACCCATAACGAAAAACGCTGTCGGTTGTGTCCGAGGAAAAAGAAGGAGATGTTTTTATAGGAAACGAATTAACGATCTACAACAGCGAGTACATTATGACAACTCCGCTGGAGAAACAGGACTACATCATCTATAAAATGATGTACCCGGGGTTGTATATCCTTGCAGGCGCGCCGAAGATAGGTAAGTCGTGGTTGGCTCTGGACTTGTGTATGTCAGTCGCAAACGGCGAGCAATTCCTCAAACATGATACGAATACAGGTCAGGTATTGTATCTCAGCCTCGAGGACAACCTTCTGCGCCTGCAGAACAGGATATACGAACTCACAGATGAACCATGTGAGAAACTCAACTTCGCAATCGAAGCAAAATCAATCGGCAACGGTCTCGAGGAAGAACTCGAAAAGAGTAAACAGGAGCTTCCTGATTTGAAAGTCATTGTTATCGACACACTGCAAAAGGTTCGGTGCAGCACCGATGTCAATTACGGCTCCGACTACAAAGAGCTCTCAGTGCTGAAAACTCTTGCGGACAAGCTGAAAGTCGCAATACTTGTCGTGCATCACACTCGCAAATGTTATGACAGCGATCCGTTCAATATGGTGTCGGGCTCGACTGGAATAATCGGCAGTGTTGACGGTATCATGGTCATGATTGAAGAGCGTCGCGGCAGCGGAAAAGCAAAGCTTCACTGCGCAGGTCGTGACATTGAACACATGGAGTTGTGCTTGGAGTTCAACAATCATCGTTGGAATGTAGTTGACGATGTGCCTGAGCGTCAGCCCGACCTTTTCCCTTTTGCCATACATGATCTCATGGTTGACGAAAAACGCTTCACAGGTTCGGCGACTGAACTTTGCAAGCTGATGTACAAACACTTCGGTCGCGAGTATGCTCCGAACTGGATAACAAGAAATTTGGTTCAGCACACGAATGAACTCAAAACATACGGAGTGCAGTTCACAGCTCGCAGAAGTCACGGCGCGCGAATTCTGGAACTCGTTTATGACCAGTCGGGTGACAGTAAAAACGGAAGTATGCTGTGGGTAGAAATTGCTGACCATGCCGGCACCCGAAGTTTAGAAAACGTCTATTTACCTTTGTTTGAGGCGGGTGACGGTAAAAATGTGGGTGACGGCATAGGTGCCTCAGGGTGACGGTATAGCGCTCTCGGGTGACGGTAAAACCACGCACAAAACGCGCCGTTTCTACCGCAGACAGCGAAATCGAGTAGTTATCCCACCTGCACCCACAGAAGCGATTGTAGCGCAACGTGGAGCGAGTGGGGCGATACCGCACAGATATTATTGGCAGAGGAAAAAAGTGGCGGTGTTGACAAAAATCTTCCCTTCTGGGAAGGCAAGCATAGCTGCTGGCATTCCGCCTGCCGCCTTTGCTTGTCGGGCAGAAGCCCGAACCCACTTTTATTGGCATAAGAAAAGGAGGATAACATGAGAAAACGAAATACGACAATAGCGATACGCTGTACAGAGGAAGAAAGCAGGCGTATCCATGAGCTCGCCGAGCGGCATGGACTGAGGCTCAATGACTTCGTTATGCGGTGCGCTCTCGGCAAGAAAATTGTTGTCGCAAATGGTATCGACGAAATAGTTAAGCAGCAGAAAGCTATCGGACGAAACCTCAATCAGATAGCTACACTTGCGAATATGGACAGGCTGACCGCCGTGAATTTTCAGTCGCTCCTCTACGAGCACATGAAGATCACGGAGCTGATTGGTCAGCTTCTGAGGGAGGTTAAGTAGTGGCAACGGTCACAGCTATCAGTACAAAAGGTGGTGGCGGAGGCAAGAAAAGTCTCGACTACATTTGTCGCGATGACAAGACCAATGGCAAAAAATATGTGACGGCTATCAACTGTTCGCTGCCCACTGCCTATCAGGAGTTCAAAAATACCCGTGAGATGTACAACAAGACTGACGGTGTGAAGTACTATCACTTCGTCCAGTCGCACCCGAGCGGCTACAATATCGCTCCCGAACTTGCTCACAAGATAGCAGTCGAGTTCGCGGAGAGAGCCTTCCCAGGTCACGAAGTTGTAGTGGCAACTCACATCGACGCTGACCATATACACTCACACTTCGTACTCAATGCAGTCAACGCAGAGACCGGTCTGAAGTACCACTCAAACAAGTTCACACTGCAAGATCTGCGACAGCTCAGCGATGAAATTTGTCAGAAGTACGGTGTAACAACTCTCAGCAAACCTGAGATACACAAGCAGAGCAATGGTATCACTAACGGAGAGTATCGAGTTGCAATGCGAGGTGAGAGTTGGAAAATGGCTCTCGCCAATACCATTGACGTAGTCATGAAAAGAGCAAAGTCCAAGAAACAATTCCGCTTCTACATGAAGCAAATGGGTTATGATGTTCGGTGGGAGGACAACAGAAAGTACATCACATACACCTGCCCAAATGAACGTAGGTGCCGTGACAATAAATTGCACGAAGCGAAATACAGGAAGGAGAATATGGAATATGAGTTCGAAATTAGACGAAATGAAAGCAGCCTCAAAGCAGAATATGCAGGAGGCACAGGACATACCAACTATGGTCTGCGTCCAGGAAAACAACTGGCTGGCGTTGATATCACAGCTGAAACTTCTGACAGATACGCTGTTCGATGTCAAGACTCAGACAGACGAGACAATGACATATGCACAAATGAAACAGTACCTGCAAAATCAGCGGACGATATACAATCAGCTGCTGGAACAGGGAAAGGAGATTCAGGAGCAGACGTCACAGAACGTGACGGCAGAGGTGTCGAAGCTGGATCATGCGGCGAAGGACCTCGTCTCACAGGTTGGGAAGCTGAACGAGCAGACCTTATCGCAGCTGAAATGCTCCGAAGAGCAGAGCAGAAGTCACGGCTTCAGATTGCTCCGACTGGTGGTGCTGATAGAAGTGCTGCACCTGATATCGTCGGTGGCATTGCTGCTATGGCTTCGATAATTGAGGACGAGCCTGCGGACGATACTGAGTATGCACGAGAGCATGTTGACAGCAAAGCACTCGCAGAAGAACGTGAGCGTAAGGAAGCTCTCGGAATACACATGGGCTGATGCCCAATCAAATAACGAAAGGAAAGATTAAAATGAACAACGTAAGAATCACAGGAAACATAAACAAGACAAATAGAAGGAGTATGATTGAATGGCTGAAAACAAAACAGAAACTAAAATCGTAATGCTTACCATAAAGGAGGCGGCAGCTCTTGTGGAAGGGCTGACCGAGTACAGAGTCCGTCAGATGTGTATCAATGGTCAGGTGCCGCACATCATGGCAGGAAAGAAATATCTTATCAACAAGGAAATATTCCTGAAATATCTGCGTGGGGAGACTGCGTAAAAAAATAGTGGAAACGGCGCGATTTTGCTGGACTTCCACAAGGAGTTGTGGTATGATGTCGTTGGCAAAAACGCGCCGTATTACTGAATGGAGGTTTTATATGGCGACAATAAGACAAAGAAAAAGCGGCACTTATGAAATAAAGGTCTCCTGCGGATATGATGTCAACGGAAAACAGGTTCTCCAGTTCAAACACTGGAAACCGCCCGAGGGACTGACCAAGAGACAGATAGAAAAGGAGCTTCAGCGACAGGCTGTCCTGTTCGAGGAAGAGTGCAAGAAGGGAAAGATAACTGCCTCAATAAAATTTCAGACGTTTGCGGAGCAGTGGTTCGAAGAATATGCCAAGATCAATCTCCGCCCCACTTCATACGAGCGAATGAGACAGACTACTCAGCGAGTCTATCCGGCACTTGGTCACATGAAGCTCGATAAAATAACTGCAAGACACATACAGGCTTTCATCTCGGACTTGTATGTCAATGGAAAGAATCAGCGTAACGGCAAGCCACTGTCGAGAAAGACGGTAGTCCACCATCTGAATTTTATCTCAGACATATTTGCGTACGCAATAAAAATGGATATGCTCAGCGACAATCCCTGCCGCCGAGTGACTGTCCCCAAAGGCGAGTCTAAGGAGAAAGAAATATATACCATTGATGAGGTCAAGCAGATATTTCAAAAGCTCGACAGCGAACCGCTGAAATGGAAGCTGTACATTATGCTCGCAATATACAGCGGCTTCCGTCGAAGCGAAATGCTTGGGCTGGAGTGGAAGGATATAGACTTTGAACACAGTACAATATCTGTGCGCAGAACGTCACAGTACACAAAGGAGAAGGGGATATATACAGATACTACCAAGACAAAGCGATCAAAGCGTATGAGCAAGTTTCCGCCTGTGATAATGAATATGCTTAAACAGTTCAAGGCGGAACAGGACGCAGAAGCCGCACAGCTCGGTACAAAGTGGGAAGACCATGACAGGCTGTTCACAAAATGGAACGGCGAGCCTATGAATCCGCAGACTCCATATGGCTGGTTCAGAGAGTTCTGCAAGCACAATGGCTTCCGCTTCTGCGACATACATTCAC
>JAEEGL010365753.1_pt1 | contig 19513 bp, 13 predicted proteins | sample 9134231 | NCBI WGS metagenome assembly JAEEGL01 (sample SAMN16246548, study PRJNA631951) | gut metagenome | biome: gut microbiome; feature: rumen; material: fiber-attached | host: Bos | place: Iran: Karaj | collected 2018-10 | reverse complement strand
CCAGTCTGTCAAAAACGACAGAAACAATCCTGAGTCTCAGGACAAAAGTGGGAGGCTTACAGCCGTATACCACCGGGCAGGTACAAGCTCGTGAATTTATTCATGAGTAGTTGACCTCTTGGATCCTTTCTTTATTGATTTGAATCTATCGTTTCCGGCTCAGAACCGGAAGAATTCATTCGTCTTTCTTTTCTCTCTTCTTCTCCGAGAACCTCCACAGGAAGAAGACCATAAGCGCTTCACCGAACATGCTTATATAGAACATCAGGCTCTGGGTCTTGTCCCCGCCGGGATCCTTGCCCAGGAATATTCCGAGCATAGTGAACAGCAGCATGAATGCTCCCGCAAAGAACATGTTCCAGTCCTTATTCCTGATTATCAGGAAAACACCTGCGCCGATCATGAGGAACACCGGGAATATGTCCAGGAACTGGACTATCCCGTCAACCCATGCTGCAGTGGCTTCCGATTCTGCATATCTGGTCACGGCTCCCACCGTCCTGGCTTCCGTTACGAGCTTTATGCCAGCTACGAGACCGATCATTATGACTACTGCCGCGGCGGTGTCCACCGTTCTCTGAAGTTTCTTCCTGCTGCCGAGCGCCAGCGCTATCACCGGGAAGAGCAGAGGTATCATCGTCAGATGGAATATGTACCTGAACTGGCTGAGTATCTTGAGAAGCGTTCCCGCTTTGAGGAAGACTCCCAGAGCCAGTATCAGCGCGTCATAGAACAGACCAATACATATGATCCCGACAAGAAGGGGTATCTTATTCGATCTGTCCTTTTTGTACTGCACAAACATCCGGTAAAGAGCAAAGCATTCGCTCACCGCAATGATACACAGTACAGGTGCCATGGTCTTTATCAGTAATGCTCTCATCTCGAAGACCTCCTTAACTGCATCAGACTCAGGAATTGCCCCTCACCTGTTTAAGGCCGAAAAGATCCATCATTCGCTGGATCTCTATATCCCAGATACGCCATTCATGACCGTATCCTTCATACTCCTTGAACTCAGCCTTGATGCCGTTCTCGATGCAGAAATCACGGAACGGGATATACATCTCCTCATAATGGGGATCCGCTGTTCCGATCGAGCAGTAGATGGGAGGCAGCTTGTCCTTGTTCCTTACAAGCGCAGCCCGTATGTTATCAGGGCCTGCTTTTGCCTCTTCAAGGCCTCCGTTGGCTCTGCTGAGCTGCGTGACGATATTCTTTGTGAGGAATCCTCTGTCAGACTCGTCCAGATCAGGGATGCCTACTGAGAGTATGCCGGCCCCTCCGAACAGTTCCGGATGGTTGGCAACATACTTCGCCACGCCTACTCCGCCCATGGACTGGCCGACTATGAAGTTGTCCTTGGGATCTGAGGAAGCCGGGAACCAGTTGTGGATCAGAGGCATCAGCTCCTCTGTAAGGTAATCATACATGTTGAACTGGATCATCGCCTGCTTCCAGTTCGCGTAGAAGCTGTTGCCGGCGTCCGGGAACACCACGATGATATCTCTTTCTCTGGCATAGAGCTCAATGTTGGTAAGTCTCACCCAGTCAGAGCTGTCATCGGAGCCTCCGTGAAGGACCCAGAGCACAGGGAATCTCTTTCCGCTGCTGTAGAACTCCTTGGGGTCAGAGAATCTCGGGCCCGTCCTCGGCAGGTCGGGCAGCAGCACATGTACGGTCGTGCTCTTGAGAAGATATGCGCTTCTGAAATCAAGTGTTACGTGGGCCATGATCTTTCTCCTTTAGCTGTTAGTTATTATCTTTTTGACAATGATCAGTCAGAACCTTCGTCTGAATCTCCGCCTGAATCTCCTCCTCCGGTCTTGGGGATAGTATCCTTAGCAACATCTCCGCAGCGCGAACAGGTGCCTTGCCTTTCGCCGTCTTCGTCTTCCGTAGGTTCCTTTATAGTCTCCCACTGATAGTCATGTCCGAGAGCCGGCACTTCCGTCCTCTCCTGTATGACCTCGCCGCATACGCTGCACTTCTTCTCTTCCGTCCAGCCGGGTTCAGTGCATGTTGCCGGCACTGCTTCCTGCGTCACCTCGGCGGTGTGATCCTTCTTCTGGATCTCCCTGTCAGTCTCGTATCCGCAGAGCACACAGATCCCGTGCTCTGATCCCGCAGCACTGCAGGTAGCCTCTGTTACAGTCTCCCATCTGATGTCATGGGCTTCGGGATCCTTTTCCGTCTTCTCGGTCTCCTCATGCCCGCACTCGGAGCATGTATGCTTCCTTGAGCCCTCTGCTGAGCATGTCGCGGCAGTGACTACGGTCCAGTCGCCGTAGGTGTGTGTCTCGCAGGGTCTGAACTCCTTGAAATAGAATACGTATCCGTCGTCATTGTTCCCGGACCATGTTATGCGGATGCTGGATCTCTTCTCTATGGCTCCGAAGTTGACGAAATCAACGAGCTTCCCGGCCCATTCCTCCTGATCCTGTGCGGTCTGACCCGACGGTATGGAGAAGGAATAATCATAGACCTTGCCTTCCGGATCGTCATATCCCTGTGCCATAGTGTAGCCCAGACTGTTCAGTCTCAGAGCAACGTCCGTGGTAAGAGAATCGCAGTCCAGTTTCTGGGCAGGCTTCACTACATAAGTGCCGCTGGTGCCTCCCGGACGGCGGTCCTGTGTCTCATATGCATGGGTCCTGTAGTATGTCAGCAGCTCTCTGAGTCCGTCAGACTCGAGGTGGATGCCGTCGAAATATATGATGTCCGCTCTTGCATATCCTGTCTCCTTGTCCTTGAGGACATCGTCGGTGACGTTTAGGAACGGGATACCCATATCCTTGCACATCGCCCTGAGTCCCTCATTGAAGGAATTGACATCATCCATGGTGAGTGTCCCGTAGGACGTACTGATGTCCTTTCCGAGAGGCGGCACGGACATGACTATGATATCTGCGTATTCGTATTTCCCCTGTATAGTCTCTATGACGCTGCGGTACTCTCCGGTGAACCATTCCGCAGAAGAAGAGAGGTTGTTCGTCCCGAAATTCAGCAGGATCCTTCTGGGCTTTATCTCACCTACCGCATCCACTGCAGTGACAGGGGACGAGCTGTTGGCCAGATACACGTCTTTGTCAGTAAGGGCTTCATGGATGCCCTTGCCGGTCAGTCCGATGACCTGGGACTGCTGCAGCACCTGCTGGGTCACGAACCTCTGGAAATTGCTGTCTCCGATAAAGAGAGTCTCAGCGACGTATTTCTCTCCGGCGTCATCAGTCTGTCTGAGAGTCGCTCCGTCCCAGTCCTCAGTGGGGGCCGGATCTACCTGAGCAGTATTCTCCTGTTCCTCCCTGGAAGGTCTGTCGCTCTTCTTCGGGATCAGATCTATGCCCGCATACTTGTTGAGCATATAGAACGCGGAGAAGATCACCGTCAGCGCTATGAGCGTAAGTGAAGACAGCACGAGGAAGCGCTGAAACGGTGTGTAATCCGGCAGCAGCTGTCTTTCCTTCTTCTGTTTTTCCTTTTCCGGTTTCTCTACAGATATCCGTGTTTTATTCTCTCTCAATATCCTGTTCCTCCTCTCACTCTGCGCAGCAGCTGTCGATGAAGTCCATCACTTCTTCCGTGTACTTCTCTCTGTCCGCAAAGAATGAGCAGTTATGTTTGACATCATCGTTGATGATCAGTTTCTTCTTGCCCGGGTGCAGGCTGTAGAGCTTCCTTGAGTCATTGCAGTCGACTATACTGTCATCTGTTCCGTGTATGAACAGCACCGGCACCTTCGCCCTGCTCACAGGTCCGCAGGCATCTGTCTTCCTGATCCTCTCTCCCTGGAGGATCCTGTATGTCAGCGAGCATACGCCGTTGACGGCGCCTTTGAATATGAGGCCCGGGAAATCATGTTTCAGGGCCATCATTATCGCTTCATCAGCCCTGCAGTATCCGCAGTCGTCTATCACGCAGACCACCTGTTTCGGCAGAGCCCTGTCCGTAGTCCTCAGCACGGTATTCCCTCCCATGGAGGCACCGTAGACTATTATCTTCTTCTCAGGGAACCTGTCGGCTATGTATCTCATCCATTCGACGGCGTCAGACGCTTCGAGTCTTCCCATCGTGATGGTATCGCCGTCGCTCTTTCCATGGCCTCGCTGATCTATCGCGAGCACGTCATAACCGTTGTCATGGAACATCTTGGAGATGAATCCTTCCTCTCCGGCGCAGCAGAGGTGTCCGTGCACCACCAGCGCTATACGGTCGGCATTTCCGCCTTCCGCCGGAAGATATCCTCCCCTGAGCCTCAGCCCGTCGAAAGTCATGATCTCGACTTTTTCAGTGTCCCTGGTGTTCCACCAGATATTGTAATTGTAGGCGCCGTGCCTGTATGCAGATGAGCTCTCCCCTGGAACGATATAGTCCTTTTCCTCATCCGGATCGTAGTTCCTGTCCGGATGTTTGGAAGAACGCTTCATCGCGTTGACATATACAGTCACTCCGGTCCCCACGACGTACGCCGCGAAAAGCCCGGAAGCAGCCAGAAGTCCTTTATAGAAACCCTTCAAAGGAAGATCCTCCGTCAACGTTTTCTGTTCTAATATTATATACCATATAAAGGAGAGGGTCATGACCTGTAGCAGGTTTTACACATATATGCTACAATCGTGTTTGTCACGGATCTTGTCCGTGATTTTATTCCCGGAAGAAATGGAGGTCCGGCAAGGTGCAGTATACCTCTCCGCTTGAAGATATACTCAGGACGAACGACAGATGCAGCTGCGGAAGAGCTCATTCCTGCTCTCTGCAGTCATTTTATGTGCTTCCGGACTCATCTGAGGATTTCCTTCCTGAACTGCTCGGAAGATTCGGCGCCAGACGCCTTCACTTCATCTCTTCCTCTTCCGCCATGGAAGCTCTGGGTGAGAGGGTACATTCCAGGATGTCATCACTGGGATACCCTGTATCCTCCTCTGTCTTCCCTCCGGAGTCCGGTTTCGTATGCGACCACGTCTCCGCAGGAGACCTTCTGATACATGTTCCCTACGGAACAGATGTCATCGTAGCAGTAGGGGAAAAGACGGTCTGCGATCTCGCAAAATTCGTCTGCTCAAAGCAGCATCTTCCTCTCATCTTCCTGCCCGTTTCAGCCTCATCTGACACATTCTCCATGCCGGAGGCAGAGTTCACCGAGAACGACCGCCGTATACGGCTTCCTGTGCCTGCACCGACAGTCATCGTAGCGGACATCTCTGTCCTGAGCGCGGCACCGACCTCTTCATCAGGCGCCGGAGTTGCGTCCCTTCTCGCTGATATCGTCTCCCTCTCCGACTGGGATCTCTGCTCCTCCGTCACCGGAAGCAGCAGATGCGGCGAACTGTCCGGACTTCTCTCAGACAGATGCCGTGATATCCTAAGGCGCATTGAGAACGGCATCTCTCCGAAAGACAGCACTCTCATGTCCGACCTGATAACCTGCCTGGTCCTGGCCGGCGTCATATCAGACCTCACGGGGACACTTCTGCCCGTCCGCGGTTCGGAATCATGCATCGCCCGTACAGCTGAGCTGAAGCTCGTCTCGGAAGACATCACAGATATCAGCTTCGAGACTCTGCGCGGCATAGCGTCGCTGTACTGCGTCAGGATGTATGAATACCTCAGGAAGAACCGTCCCGATACGGAAACCGCGAGACAGGACTTCTACGGGATAGACAGAGTCTATTTCAACAGCGAGCTCTTCCGCGTATTCGGGGAGAAGGAAGGTCACCGGATCCTGTCATCCTTCGGCGGAGAGAACTACTACCAGACAGAAGGAAGGATGCGCAGGCTGAACCTTCTCAGCCGGATTTACGATGAAGTCATGCCTCCGTTGTGGAGCTCTCTTCCGTCCTCTTCCCGCATGACGTCCCTGCTCAGAACTCTCAGTGTCCCTACTTCCTTCTATGATATAGGATTCACCAGGGAGGAGATCCTTGATATCCTGATCTGGGGCAAGGAGCTCTCCGGCAGCTATGACATCTCGAAGCTCCTGGCCGACTTCCTTGTTCTTGAAAAAGCAGCATATACGATGGTATGACCCATCACCGGAAATACCAAGGCGGACACCGAAGCGTCCGCCTTTTTTGTTATCTTTTATTCTGTTTCTGACAGCCTGTCCCTGTTCTCAAGTATCCATTTCGCTGCGATGAGCGGCGTCCTGTATACCCCGTCATTGACCGCGCTGTCGAAGCCGGAAGCATCGTACGGTACATTGGTCGCGAGCTCCAGAGTGAATCCTGGCCTATGGAACGTATTGCAGGCATAGTTCTCGAGGAATCCCCCGAATTCTTCGACATCTATCTCTCCCGCATCTTCATATCCGGTGACCTTGTACAGTTCCTCTATAAGAGGCTCCAGCAGGTCCTGCCTGCGGAACTCTCCGTTGTCTTTCCAGAAGATCACTTCACCGTGGATGTGGAAGTCTATATGAAGAGCATAATCCGTGTTCTCAAAGAACGCCATCACCGCCTGTGTCTCAGGCTCGCTTGCCGGATACGGTCCCGGATAGTATTTCGACGCCGGCTTGTCCTCGGAGGCATACTCCGGATTCCAGTTGTACGGAAAGTTCCTGTTTATATCGACTCCGTTGGCATTGCATTTCCACTCATTGTAGCCGCCGTCCGCCAGCGTCATGCTCTTTATCTTTTCCGGATCCTTTGCAGCGTCAGGGCCGTGCAGTGCTATGTTGACTCCGTCCGGATTCACCATCGGTATGATGAGGAAAGTCACTTTATCCAGGATGTCCCTGTATGAGACGTCTCCGGCGCGCTCGTCCTCGAAGTATCCCACCGCGTATCTGTCGATCACATACATGAGATAATCGGATGTGAAGTACTCACAGGCGTGGGTGGATCCGGTCATGATGATCTCGGTATCCCCTCTTCCCAGACGGATCCCCATTATATCCCTGCCTTCCGCGCTTTTCCCTATGGAGAAGGAACTGATCAGATCAGGATGCATCTCCTCCAGTTTCTTTATATATCCGGCGATTATATCGCTGTCGGTGTTCCTGTAGGGATCCACTACATATGAGACCGTGTTCTTTGGAGGATCGGGCTGTACCGGGACTTCCGGTCCGTCCTTTCCCCGCACCGCGGATATTATCTTTCCGCAGAGTGCAGATATTCCCCATATCAGCAGAGCAAACAGGATCAGAGCGGCGATCCTTCTCGCTATATATACAGATCTTCTTACTTTCCTTTTCTTTATGCAGGACCGCCTCCTCTCCATTTATTATCCCGGGATCTCTATTCCTCTTCGTAAGGATATATCGTCCGTATGGTTCCGTCAGCGTTGTAGTGCAGCTGCGTGAATTTGACGTTCCTTCTGTGGTTTATTCCGTTTGAGAGCTCGCAGTCGTGATAGAAGAGATACCACTTCCCCTCATATTCCATGATGGAGTGATGCGTGGTCCATCCGAGAACGGGTTCCAGTATCCTTCCTCTGTACGTGAACGGACCTTCCGGTCTGTCCGAAGTGGCATAGCAGATATAATGCGTCGTCCCCGTGGAGTAGGACAGATAATATGTTCCGTCATACTTGTGCATCCAGGGCCCTTCGAAGTATCTTCTCTCTTCGTCTCCTGCTTTGAGAGGCTGTCCCTCCTCATCGAGGATCGTGATCATCCTGGGCTTTTCCCTGAACGACTTCATGTCATCGGCCATCTCGGCAAAGAACGGTCCCAATGCGGGCTCATCACCTTCCGGCTGATGCGGATGAGGCTCATAGGAGCCTGTCTGCCATCTTTCGAGCTGTCCGCCCCAGAGTCCTCCGGCGTACATGTAATATCTTCCGTCATCGTCACGGAACACTGCAGGATCGATGCTCATGCTGCCCTCTATCCAGCTGTCTTCCGCCTTGAAAGGTCCTGCGGGGCTGTCGCTAACTGCCGCTCCTATATGGAACACCCCTTCCCTGTCCTTGGCAGGAAAGTAAAGATAATACTTTCCGTCTTTGCACTCACAGTCGGGAGCCCACATCTGTTTAGCGACCCAGGGAACATCCTTCATGTGCAGGGCTTCCCCGTTATCGATGCACTCCGCTTCCGGGCTGTCCATCGAAAGGACATGATAGTCCTCCATCAGATACTCTCCGCCCTCGTCGTCATCCGGCCCGTCGTGCGGGATGTCATGCGAAGGATAGATGTATATCTTACCGTCGAACACATGTGCCGACGGGTCGGCTGTGAAGATGTGTCTTACAAGAGGTCTTCTCTCTTCCATGTCTTATTCCTTTCCTTTCTGAACAGCGCTTCTGAGCATATCGTTTATCCTCATCGACATCTTCTGCAGACGCGGAATATCGGCTTTGATCTTCTTCCTGTCGTAGGTCACCAGACCGTTCAGTTCGTTCTCTACGTCGCTCAGCTGTGTATATATGCAGCCGCACAGTCCCTTACTGACGGCGTGCAGCACCATCTTTATATACATCCTCTCCATCCTGCCGGTGAGCTCCAGCGGATCCCTGCATCTTCCGTATCCCCAGACCGGACCTTTCTTCCGGTCAGGGTCCATATCCAGGATGAAGCCTCCGCACTCGCTGAGCAGCAACGGTCTCTTTCCCGGCTCAAGCTTCTTCTCTCTGAAGTACACATGTTCGCTGTCAAAGTCGCTCTTCTGCTGGGCGAACCATCCGGACGTGGAATCTATGAGCCTTCCCGGATCCCTTTCCTTGAGGATGTCGTACATTCTGTCAGACTCGAACTGTCCCCAGCCCTCGTTGAATATGGTATATACCGCGATGCACGGGTGTTTGTCCAGATGATCGGCAGTCCTGACCATGTGGTCAATGAAGAACTTCTCCCTCTTCCCGTAATCGCGGACGCTGTCGCTAATCTTCTTTATCCCTGCAGTCGGGAGGACCGTATCTCTGAAGAACCTGTACTCCCCGCTGTTCACCATGTCCTGGATCACTATCATCCCCAGTCTGTCGCAGGCGCTGTAGAAATACTCCGGTTCCACTTTGATATGCTTTCGCAGAGTATTGAACCCCATCTGCTTCATAAGGCAGATGTCTTTGTCATAATCCCTCAGATTGCCGGGTACGAATATTCCGTCCGGATAGTAGCCCTGATCCAGCACTCCGTTCAGGAATACCGGTTCACCGTTGAGGCAGAGCCTGTTCGTTCCGTTGACATCATTTATGGAAAACTCGCGGAACGCAAAATATGTCCTGACAGTGTCTCCTGAATACGATTCGAACGTGACGTCATAAAGAGCCGGATCGTCCGGGTTCCATAGCTTCAGGTCCTCCTGCGGTATCGTCAGCTTGTCGAAGGCGTGCACCGGCCGGGAAAGGATCGTTTTTCCCCTCAGCTGTACGGTCATGTCGAAGATCCCGACACCTGTGCCGTCTATGTCCCAGCTCACCTCTCCCGTACGGATATCCGTCTTGAATGATATGCTGCTTACATGTTCTTCCGGGACGGTCTCGTACCAGACGGTCTGCCAGATACCGCTGACAGGCGTATACCACATCCCTCCCGGATCCTTCTTCTGCTTTCCGTAGGGATAATCGTGAGACAGAGCATCCTCAGCTTCCACCCTTATGACGTTCCTTCCCTCATAAAGATAATCGGTTATGTCGAAGGTGAAGGGGAGATATCCTCCTTCATGGGAACCTGCGTCGAATCCGTTCACGTAGACACGGCAGATCTGGTCCACCGCGCCGAAGTGAAGGAGCACCCGCTCTCCGTTCACAGGGAGCTCCGGGGTGAAACCTCTCTCATATATCAGTTTTTCCGGGATCTCTCCTTCCCATCCCGACAGCCGGGACTGAGGGGGATACGGAACTCTTATCTCTTTTCCGTTGAGCTTCCACATGCCGTCAAGGCTGTGCCACTCATCCCTTCTGAGCGAAGGTCTTGGGTAAATACTCTCCAATCTCTCTCCTCCTATGCGGCCGGTACCGGCACTGCGGGTCTCCCGGTGAGCGCCGGTATCACATCGTAAACGAAGATCTCCTTTAACAGCGCGGCGAGATCTCTGGTATAGAAATGCGGCAGCAGTATGATAAGTCCATGGCTTCCCTTGCAGCTGACATCATTGAATCCGGTCTTCCCTGCTATGTAGGACGCTCTGCAAAGATGGTAATCAGCTGACACTATCACGACCTTAAGTTTCGCAGGATCCTCTCCCATCCGCCTGAGCAGATCAGCAGAGAATTCCAGATTCTCCGCCGTGCTGGTGCTTCTGTCCTCTAATATGATGCGGTCCTGCGATATTCCTTTGCGGACAAGGTAGTCCCTTGCCCCTTCCGCTTCCGAGACAGGTTCGTTGCCTCCCCTGCCACCAGTCGCGATGAGCTTGCTCCCGGGGTTTTCCGTGAGATAATCGTACGCCGATTCTATCCTTGCCCTGAAATCCACCGACGGTCCGCTCGCTCTCATCTGTGTTCCCAGAAGTATCACATAATCCGCGCCGGTTTCCGGTCCCCTCACCGCGAAGGATGCGATGTATCCTTCTGCCAACAGAAACACTGCTGCCAGCACTGCTGCCGTCACGGAAACAGTCTTCTTGAACTTCCTTCCCTTGTTCCTGTCTCCTGGCCATATGACAGCTGTCGCCATGAGCAGACCTCCGATGGCCAGATAGAACCAGTTGAACAGCGCGCGTGTGCCTATGATGGACAGCACTGAACATCCGTACAGTGCAAAAAGCAGGCCGAGGCTTCCGAACAGAACCTTTCCCTTCACAGGCATTCTCCTTTCAGCGTTCACTCGTCCAAGTATACTATAATTATGTTAACAGTTTCTCAACTTAAGCCGATCCCGGAGGACGGAGCATGTATTATCCAGGCACACAGACTATAGAAACGACCAGACTGATACTGAGGCGCTTCCGCGAGGAAGACGCTCCTGCCGTGTACAGGAACTGGACCTCTGACCCTGAAGTGACGAAATATCTGACCTGGCCTGTTCACGCAGATGAGAAGGTGACCTCAAACATCCTCTCCTACTGGATCGGTTCTTACAGGCTTCCCTCATATTTCAACTGGGCGGTGGTCCTGAAGGAGACCGGCGAGCCCATCGGAAACATAAGCGTCACGAGGACCGACAGCAGAACTTCTTCTGCAGAAATAGGATACTGTCTCGGACGAAGCTGGTGGCATAAAGGGATAATGTCGGAAGCCCTTTCCGCTGTCATCTCATTCCTGTTCCGTGAGACCGGGGCAGTAAGGATAAGCGCATGGCACGACATCGAGAACTCCCGTTCCGGGGACGTCATGAAACGCTGCGGGATGTCATATGAGGGGACATTGCGTCAGGCTGCGGTGAACAACCGCGGACAGGTCGACATGTGCATGTACAGCATCCTGCGGGAAGAGTGGGAAAGATCCCTGCAGTGAACAGCTCTCTTATATAACGGAAGATCCGCCTGAACGCTGTTCAGGCGGATCTTGATCGTTCTGATGATATTATTCTTCCTCTTCCTCATCATCTTTTCTCCTCTTGATAAGGAGAATGATGAAGAACAGTATGAAGCCGAGGCCGCATGCTCCGGCCACCGCCGGAACTATCCAGTTGTTCCTTTCCGGAAGCACCGGTTCCGGTTTCGGTTTGTCCTCATTCCCTCCGCCTCCGGGAACATCAGGAGCAGGAGGCGCGGGAGGCGTCACAGGCGTATCGTCGGGAGTTTCGCTGCTTCCGTCCTGTTTTTCTTCATCCGACAGCGGTTCTTCCGGCGCCGGTCCTGCAGGCTGAACAGCCGGCACATATCCTGTGTCTTCTGAGGGAGGAGTCACCGGATCATTATTGATCTTGTCTGCTCCTGAGACATCCTGCAGATATATGGTATCCAGTCCCTTGAAGACATAAGCACGCGTGGAGGGAAGCTTCAGCAGTTCTTCGAACCTTGCTAGATCGATATCTGCAGGCACGAGTTCCTGTTCCTCATCGTTAAGAACATACGCCTTGATATGAGTATGTCCCTGCTGAACATACAGTCCGACCTGGGATGTCGTGCTGTGTATGGTCTGTCCGGCAGGCACGAAGGTAGGATACTTGTAGATCATCTCTCCGGTGTCTTCGTCGAAGAGGTATATCATGGTCATCCTGCCGGCGAACCCCGCGGCAGTTACAGTATAGCCCAGAGACTCGTTGCCGTAGAGCAGCTGCTGCCGGTAATTGACGAACAGTTCGCCCGGGCTCAGTGTAGCGGTGTATGTGTCAGCTATGATATCTTCTCTGCACGAGACGGCCACCTCATAGTCAATAGGAGCGTTCGGCGCATCCTCAGGCACAGGCACAGAGATGGTGAATTTCTTTGTCTCGCCGCTTCTGACGAAGACATCACTCTCTGTAAGCATGCTGCCGTTGAGATAGACAGTGACTCCGTCTACGTCATACATACCGTTATTCTCTATCGTGACTTCAGCCGGAGTATCGGAACCTTTGCGGGCTCCGGTCACGTCGGTGAAGGTGATATCATTTATCTTCACCCTCTTGTTCGCGCGCCTTGCCTTGACGTAGAGATCTGTGTGAGTGTCGATAAAACGGGGGTCGTCCTGTCCGAGAAGCAGACCCGAACCGAGTCCCTCAAACTTTCCTCTCAGGGGAGCCGCCAGGAGCATCTCCGCATCTCCTTTGACATGGCTCATATCCAGATCTTCATTGAGGAGGTAGTTCTGGACACTGTAGAAGATTATAGGCTCCTTCTTATCGGTGAACGCAAGGCCGATCCCGTTTACGAGGGCGTTCTCAGCTATATCCGTAAGATCCAGTCTTGCCCATGTGGCGCCTCCTGTCGGAGAATAGACCGCGAAGGCATTCTCGCTGGAATCCTTTGAATATGTGCCTATGACAGCAAGCCCTCCGTCAAGGTATCTGCCGTATATCTCATAATTGGGTCCCGGTACGGGAGTGTCGCCGGCGGTCATGGATTCGACGCTCCAGGCCTCGTTGATCATTCTGTAGACCCTGCTGTTCTCATACCAGGTGAGTATGTTCTGGCTCCTGTACGATTTGATGTATCTGGCGGAAGCTATCATCCTGCCGTCAGCGCCTTTTCTTTCGAACACTTTTGTCCATACACCGTCAGTCTTCTGCCACAGTTCCAGAAAGTAGTTCTTTCCGCTGGGGCTCTCAGCAGAATCGGTGTTGTAGCACACTGCTATGGTATGGCTCTTGTGGAAATATGCGCAGGCGACGTCGGTCACCTGTCCGGTGACGGAGAACGCTCTCTCATTTACCCATTCACCGTCTGCCATCTGCGCGATATAGATGCCGTGGCTGGCAGAAGTATCAGTGCCTATCGGATCGGACGCCTCATTAGTGTAGTAGGTGACCAGCGGTTCTCCGTCCCAGTCCTCCCATACTCTGGCGCCAAGAGCAAAGATCTCGGATGAATCGTCATCTGCAAAATCCGTTATCCTGGAGACGTTCTTCCACGCTCCGTCTCCCGCGAATTCCGTGAAGAATATATCCGTGTCCTTGGCGATCTCACGGAACGAAGCATCTGATTCGACTTCCTTCATGGAATTCTGCCATACAAGATACGTCCTGTCGGAAAGTTCGCTGTGGAAGACGCTGGGGTTATAGTCAGCCGTGCCGTCATCGGCGCTGTCGTCCACGACCCAGACCGGGTCAGACAGGAAGCTCGTCGCTTCACGGTAGTAGAAGTTCATGAGACGCGACCGGTTTCCGTTGCTTCTTGACGGATCGCTTCCCAGGAACACTACGTTCATCTGCGGGAAGTTTCCGGTCTGAGTCTTCACTGTCTTAAGTTTATTGTCAGGATAGATATCCTCTGCGATGATGTGGTCAAAGTCGGGATCCGTCTCGTAGCTGGCGAGAGTCCCCGACGGCGTCATTCCGGTATACCAGGTACCAGTGCCCTCCGGTTCATCTGCAGGGACCCTGATGTCGGCATATCCGCTGCTGAAGAGTCCCTTCCCGATGTTGTTCATCTCGCTCATGTTGAGCAGCGCAGTCTCTCCCGGTGACGAGACTTTATCCTTATCCTCTACGAACTCCTTGCTGCCGGAGACTATCGCAAAGGAGAACAGAGCCTTTCCGAAAGCCTTCACTTTGAATCCGCACTCCCCCGCAAGTTTCAGGCTGCGGACGACGGGATCAGGATAGAACTGGTCCTTGAGAGTGATGGATCCCGCCCCGTACAGACCTACGGAAGCTATGGATGACAGACCGATCCCTCCGTACAGTTCAAGCGCTGTGGTGAACTGTACGGAAAATGCGTCCACTACGAAATCGTCATACTTGCTGTTTTTTTCGTTGTATCTGAACTCAAATTCCAGGACGCCTGCCACTCCGACTGAAACGGTCACGTCAAAAGTGAGTATGGCGTACTGTCCTGACACATAGAAACCTGATCCGATATAGATGCTCAGCTCTCCTGTCAGCGGTTCATTGGTATATATATTCCCCTGGACCCAGCCGCTGAAATTGACGACGAGCCCCAGGTCTCCTCCGGTGATGGCTTTCCTGTTCTCCTTGTTGCCCCAGAAAGCATCAGACAGCTCTTTTTTATCGGTCTTCTGTTTGAGCGTTCCGTTCCTTGCATCCTTCCAGAAGTTTACGTTGGATGAGTTGATCCCCATGCCTATGATGACTCTGCCGTCTGTGAAAGCCTTGCAGCTGATAGGTATGATGTAGGGATACATCTCGAACTTCATTCCCGGAAGCAGCTCATCCATAGGTACAGTCAGGCTGTCCTTGTATTCGGAGCTGATCTCAGAGACGACCATGGTCTCGGCCCTGCCCTGATTCACCCTTATCACCAGCAGCTTTGTCTGGAGCAGTTCGCTTCCTCTGTATACAGAAAGGTATACAGGAATGTCTTTTACCAGTTTTTCGAGATCAATAAGAAATGTCGGAGAATCAGAGCCTCCGATCTCGTACCTCTTTTTCGCGGAGGCATTGTACTGGAAGACTTTGTAGATCAGTCCGGATTCAGGCTGGGCGAGCTTTACATCCAGAGTGATGCTGTCCATGACTGCGGTCTCCACTTCCATGACCTGATAGAGCACGTCGATATCCTTTGTGTCTCCGAGGGACGCGTAGACATGATCGATACCGAATTCAACACTGCTGTTGGCCATGATACTGCCTGCCGGCATCAGAACTGCTATGATCACTGCCAGCATAAACACCGCAACGGTCTTTCTGATTAGTTTTTCCATGATCGCACCTGCAAGGAAAGCTTGAAGTCGGAGGCTGCATCTCACTGCTCAGAAGATCCTGTTCTGCAGAAGCAGCCGTTATATATAAATTTATCGTATATTATACGGATTTTACCTGCTTCTGTCAGTATTTCCGGCCCTCTTCTGCTCCCGCTCATTCAGAAGATCTCCGCACAAAAAATACCGCCGGATGATCCGGCGGTATCCGTATCTCATCATTCTTCCTTTACAGGTTCCCTGTGTACTGAGAGAATTCTAGGCAGTGCTGCGTCAGAGCATTGGCCGCTGAAACATACATTTTCTCATATCTCGAACCGTTATCGAGCGGATCGTTGGTCACAGGCTCAAAACCGTACTTCGGTCTGATGCTGGAGTTTGCAGAGGGCTTCTTCATGAAGACGAACGGCGCGTCATTATCCCCGTCCTTATACCTCTTGTAGACGGTAAGTGCCAGGTCACAATAATCCTTGATCGCGGTGTTCAGGGTGTCCAGAGCAGTGATCGTGGTGCGGAACAGATCCGTTTCAAGTTTTTCATCCCTGCTCTTGAGAACGGCATCCAGTTTGCTGCATTCATCGAGACAGTTCTCCAGGGTGCTCTGTATGTTCTCCTTAAGGGCTTCCGCCACCTTGCTGGTGTACTGATCGAGCGTCCTCACCAGCAGCACAGCGTTCAGATCCACACTGAAATGTCCGGCTTCGTTGACACGGAAGCTGTCCTGGGCTCTGGCGCAGAAAGCCTTGAAAGACGTGATATAGTCCTTTCTCCTTGCGATGCGGTATCCGTCCAGCAGGTCATTGTTTGAGACCTTGCCGTGGTTTTCCTTATAGTACTGTCTGCAGCTCATCTCCAAGGCGCTGTCTGTCTTATTCAGCATGTCGGACACTGCGATCAGGTCTGTATTTATCTTTTCCCAGTACTCATCGTCAAATCCCATGTCATCCAGTGTCATCGTAAGACGCACTACTCTGTACGCATCCAGAAGAGGCACCTTGAACATCAGCAGCATCATCTGATCCAGCGGCTTTACAAGCTGCGAGGCATCCTTCTGATATGACAGGGCAAGATCGAACGTCTTCTGTTTATCCAGTGACAGTTCGTGATACCAGGAAGGCTTATCGCCCCTCATGCATTTCTCGAAGGTACCCTGGTTGGCGTAGTAGTATTCCTGGATCCAGCTGTTCCGGCCTATCTCTTTGTCTCTCAGATCAGCGAAAGCCACTGAGGTGTTGGAATAGTCACTGTTGTAGCACATGTGTTCCACAAGATTGGCCACATTGAACATCATATTGTTGAGATTTGCGAGTTCCCCTGCTGCGATGCTTTCAGTTACGTTTTCCCATGAGAAGTCATATATGCCGGCATCTTCCCCTGTGAAATCATATTCATTGTATTCAGTCATATCGATATCTCCAATCCGTTGTCAGGGTATCAGAACCTGATCTCATAGTCGCGGACATACCATCTGCCGCCGTTGGTCCTGATGAGGTTTCTTCTTACCGGGCTGCCCAGCTGTTTGCCGTTCTTGTCAAAGGAAACGGTCTGGACGGAAGCATATTCGACCTTCTCTCCGAATTTCGCAGCGATCTTTTCCTGATCTTCCTGGGTGAGGAAGTAGGATTCAAGGCCGCTGTCATCATTGTATCCTTTTACGACTGTGATCTTGGTGGCTTCCGGTACCACTTCCGCGTGTACATATTCCCCGTGGAATCTCTCCTGATGCAGATCCCAGTAATAGAGCAGCAGAGATTCCTGAGTGGGATTCTGTCTCCTCTCCTCCTGTATGCAGTCCACATACAGATCGTAGTTCTTTTCCTTGATAGCCTGACGGAAGATCTCCACGAGCCTTTCGGGAGTGACATCTTCCGGGACTTCCTTCTCTGTGTACCAGCTCTCCTTGATGGCTGCTACTTCATCCTCACCTTCAAAGTATCCGCTGTTCTCCAGTTCTCCGTCATAGATGCCGAGAACATGTCCGGGCACATAAAGCGCCACCGGTTCGACCACTACGGCAAATACGGCGCTGCCGACCTTGTTCTCCCCGGCTTCCGGGATCTCCATAGCCGTGTCGACGATCCTTGCCAGAACGGTCCACTCGTCGACCTCCATCATGGTGCTGTCTACCAGTCTTCTGTAGCGCTTGACGGCTTCGTAGGGCCCGAGCCATTTGCGGGTGTCGATCCTGACAAAGTACATGCCGGAAGAACGCTTGCCGACATTGATGAATTCTCCGGTGATGCCCATGAACTGGTTGGCCGGATATCTGACGTCGGTCAGGACCACATAGCGGTCATAGAGATCTTCGAGACTGGTCTCTCTCGGATCAGGAGCGGGGTAGACTTTGTCGAGAAGCTTGTCCTGATACTTGGCAAGAAGTGCGTTCCAGCCTTTCTCGCTCTTCTCAGCATAGAGCTTCCTGATGTTCTCTTCGTTCTCGAGATACACGATCATATCGTGGGTTATCTCTGTGGAGTTGCCTGTTGAGCCTATTATGCAGGCTTTTGCGCGGGCAAACAGATCCTGGATCCTCGGGTCATCCGGTGCAAACTCATTCAAGATCATGATGCGTGACAGCGCGTCTTCCTTGGACCGGAAGTTGCCGGTGCCGCCCTGCGCTCTCTTGACTTCGTTCTCAAACTCCTTAAGGTACATCTCAGCCTGCCCGATTCGCATGGTGAGATTGTCTTTGGTAACGTTGAAATTAGTACTGTCGACCATATGCATTACCCTCTCTTCAGATATCTGACAAACATATGAAGCTGTGTTCGTCTTACATTGATGTGAAATACAAAAACCGGTTAGATCAGTCAGACAAAAGATATCGGAAAGATACTTTCACGCTTAAATAACCGGCAGGGCTCTTTATCGATCTTGCTGAGTAGCAGCTGATTCAAGCCTACCATAAGTCGCGTGACGCCGCAAGACAGCGAGACCCGGTACGATCCCCGTACTGCCCTTAAGCTTTCCCTTCTTCCTATTCCTGCGCTGCAGCAGCGTAATTCCTTGTTTCTTCCATACTCTCAGGCAGAGGATATTTCTCACGCATCTGTCTCACGCTTTCAGGTGTCGGGACTGCAGGAAGTGTACTTCCCTCCGCTTCACGCAGATACTGCCATCCCACGCTGCCGGGGTTCGGATCGCAGAACACCTGTGCCGCATAGAATGCCAGACTGGCCCTGTTATCCGGATACAGGACTCTCGCCGCTCCTCCTCCGATGAAATAATAGAATGCCTTGTCAGCGTCAGACCAGCCATCAACGCTGTCCTTCATCGCAAAGAACTTTTCGAGGCGCTGTTCAGGAGAAATAACATCCTGCAGGGACAATAGTTCCGCATGAGCGTATTCCGCCGGGATCCTGCCGTCCGCTCCGTAACCTCCGCTCTCCTTTTCTATCTCCAGCATCTCTTTCTCTGCAGTCTCTTTTACCTGCGTATGGTATTCCCAGATATTCGTGGAAAGATCTCTGAGTCTTCTCAGACATGACATCGCGTTGCTGCCGCCGATCTTCCGGATCATGCGGGTGAGTCCCGCGGCTCCGTTCCACCATCCGTACTCTTTCCTTCCGGATCCGCAGAGGATCAGGTACTCCGTAATAGCTTCCTGCGCCTCCGCTCCGCCTGCGAGGAGCTGTGTCTCCAGCTCTTCTTTTCTGGGATTCTCGGCAAGCAGGGTCTCTTCATGGGCGTACTGGTCAGCCAGCTGCGCGTAACGCTGCGCAGCACTGTTGCCTGCTGCCTCTGCATGGCGGATGTCATAGATGTTCTTCGCCCCCAGTTCACTGTAGAGCGCCTGTTCCACTTTATCCTTCACCGCAGTGTTTCCGGCAGAGTGCATTCCTGCTCCGTCAAGTCCATCGTTTTCCTGATGGGCCGCTTTCCAGTTCCGGTAACTTCTGATCCCTCTGAGACCTGCAAAAGCAAACGCCGCTGCAAAAGCCAGTATCAGGACTGTGAACAGAAGAACATTCCCTTTCTTGGAAGCGACATTTGATATGCCGGAAGGCAGCGCCATGAGAAAGGCTCCCGCTCCGATCAGAAGGTACACAGAGCCTATCAACTGCAGGATGCGGAGCCCTTTATTGTCAGTCCCCTTTTTCACAGGGACCTGAACAGTGTTCGCGGTCTCGGGTACGTTCTGTCCTTTTCCTCTCAGTCTGGCGATCAGCATGCCTGCCCAGTTGCATAAAGCCAAACTGAGACCCACTCCCATGATCAGGAAGAAAGTTCCCTCCATATATTTGTTGCCGTTGGAACTCCCGGGAAGTCTCGCCATCTGCAATCCCAGTATCACTCCTGCCAGTGCGGCGGTCCCCATCGCAGCATTGCCGACCGACGCAGCAGACGGGTCTTCCTTGTCTCTTCCGTGTTCTTTGGCAAACAGCACGAT
>JAEEGL015823188.1_pt1 | contig 19514 bp, 21 predicted proteins | sample 9134231 | NCBI WGS metagenome assembly JAEEGL01 (sample SAMN16246548, study PRJNA631951) | gut metagenome | biome: gut microbiome; feature: rumen; material: fiber-attached | host: Bos | place: Iran: Karaj | collected 2018-10 | reverse complement strand
TCTACTTTCCATGTTGAATCTATACTTGCTCTTCCATTTATTGTTAATTCTTGGGCAAGTAAGGCATATCCTACGGTCATTATACATACTAATACACTTAATATTCCTACCATTACTTTCTTTTTGTCTTTCATGACTTTTTCACTCCTTTATTTTCTTATCTATGACATAATTATACCCCCCAGTGCAAAAAATCAACAAAAAAATGCAGGTTATTCTGCACTTTACACTTATTCTTTTGCAATATAATTAATTATTATTGGAATATTTTAGATTCATCATATAACAATAACTTTCTCTTAGTAAATGGTCCGTAATTAATGGTAAAATCATAAAATTCGAGGTATTTTTTTCTACTATTTTTGTTATTTTAAAGAGCAAGCTTTGGAAATTATTTGTTATATATTGACATTCATTATAAATTTCATTAATGCTATATGGGCTTATATTATTATTAAATTTTTTTAATAATTCTTGATATTGATTTAAATAATTATTTGATAATATTATGATTTCATTTTGATTAGGATTGACCATATTTTTAATGATTAAACTATGCTCTTGCAAAAAGTTTGTATAAAAATATTCTAATGTATAGACATATGTTGGATCTGGTTTTTCTTTTTTTATTATTCTTTCTAGAGTATTTTCTAGAATAGTTGTCTCATCTATAATATGTTTTATGGCAAGTGGATATATTGTTAAAAATAATTGACCATTATTTATATATTTATATATGCTATTTAACATTTGTTTGCTGTTGGTTAATAATGTGTATAACTTTTTAGTTAATTGGTTTATTTTTTTTATATTTTGATCGTTTAAAATTAGATTCCCCGGTTTTAATTTTTCTATTATTTGAGTAACATTTAAGTCTAGTCCTATATCAAAATATTTTATAGTATTTTCTTCTATCTTTTTGGTAAATGTGGTATATAAGGTGTTTGAGTTTATAAAATTATAACTTAGTTTATTATTAGAAAATAATAGTATTTCCTTAATTAAAGCTTGATATTTTTTTATATTGTCTTTTAGTATCTCTTTATAATATATTTCTTTATCTGTTAGAAAAGATATAATGAACATTTCATGTTCGTAAGTAATCCTTGTTTGATATAAGATAAATTCTAATTGATTTTGTATGTTATCACCTCTTAATAAAGATCTGGGCAGGCTCCTGGATCTGGTTTATAAAAACAGTGACTTTTATATCTTCCTGCATTTATTTGATTCAACCAATTAGCTAAGCATGTTTCTTCTTTCTTAGGTGCATAAAACCATAATGCATGAGTCGCTGGGTAATATGTATCCCCATTTAATACACTTTGTGCTAGTAACGTAATTTCTTCACTGACATTTTCCTTAAATAATTCACTGTTAATTCCTGAAAACCCTCCTGGATTTTGATAAACTGCTTTTGTTATTGTATCTATTTCTTTAAATGAAAGGCAGGTACTAATAACTCTATTTACTACTACGTTACCTACCATTAGCATTCCTAAGTCTCCTTCTCCTATCGCTTCGGCTTTCATTAATTTGGCAAGCAATTTTACTTCTTCTTCTGTATAATTAATAATAGCTTTAGTAGATTCTTCTTCCAAATAATCACCTCTATTTTTGGATTTTTAATATACTATTTGGAGTTAATTCATTTGAGGAAAGATTATTAAATTCTTTTAGCTTTTCAATGGTTATATCAAACTTATTTGCAACTGAATATATATTATCTTCTTCTTGAACTGTATATTCTTTTATATTAGATTCTTTTTTACCAACGATTAGTTCTTGACCTATTTTTAATAAATTAGTATCTATATTATTCCATTTTTTTAAATTAGAAACTGTTGTATTGAACTTTTTAGCTAATCTATATAAATTATCTCCTTCTTTTACTATATATTTTATGTAATTTTGTTCATCATTATTAATAATTGGTATTACTAATACGTCTCCTATATTTATATTATTTTTATCAATATTATTTAATTTTTTTATTTCTTCTATACTTGTATTATATTTTTTGGCAATTGTTTCTAGCGTATCATCAAACCAAACTACATATGTAATAATTTCCTCTGGATCGGATGACGAAATAAGAATATTTGTACCTGGCATTAATTCGTCTGTTTCTAAATTGTTAATAAGCTTTAACATATCTATAGAAGTATTAAACTTTTTAGCTATTTGGTAAAGACTATCTCCTTTTTGAACTTCATATATATTATTTGTGATTCTCTTATCAATATAACCTAAATCATCAGCTATTTCTTTCGTTATCAAATAAGCAAGATTAATCCAAGTATTAGAAATTAATTCACAATCAGTTATTTGGTATCTTATATCTGTTAAATTATTATCTTTATTTATATTAAGTTCGTAATTATAGCCTGCTCCTACATATTTATTTTGAATGCTTCTGTTATTATTAAGATCTTCTATGCAATTTTGATCATTATATATATTAATTGCATTCTTAAAGGTAGAATTATTTATTTTAGTTTCTATATTTAAATCATATAAGTTTTTATATATTCTTTTAGATATTTTATTTATGTACTTATTTAATTTTTTATTTTGTGATCTAATTTCATTATCTATATTAATTATTATCATAAGACCTCCTAAATAATATTATGTTTTTTTTCTTTTTTTTATTAGTATAAATATAAAGAATATAATCATAATAGTTATAGGAGATGATTTAATGGATAATGTTAGTATAAGAAGTCATATTATAAATAATTTTAGAGATGATGATATTAATACTCTTAGAGATGCAATCAATGAGAGTATTGAAGAAAATGATGAAGTTACTCTTCCAGGTATGGGTGTTTTTTTAGAAATTATTTGGAAAGATGCAAGTGATGAATTAAAAGAAGAAATGTTAAAAATCATAGAAAAAAGAATAAAGGAATAAGTTTGATTACTTATTCCTTTTGTTTATATATATTTAACAAATTCTATTCAATGGCACTCTTTAATAAGTTTATTACCGGGCGAACACCGCTATAGCTGTAGTACACGGGGAAGCTGCTAAATCGTCCGTACGATCCGACATTCCACACTTCAAAAGAGTATTCAGGATAAGGTCTTGAAATTTTTAAATTAACCATTTTTCATTACTTTAATTTATACAATTTTTTATGAGCTTTCTTATAAGATAAAAAGACTATTACATTTGTAATAATCTTATTCGTCTCTAAGGATTGCTCCACATGTTTTGTTTAATGTTTTAGAAATATTTTTGATTACATTATTAATTTCTTCGGAAGTAGTTGTATTTATTCCATTACCTATTTTGAAACTAAACATGATTGATTTTTTACCTTTTGGAATTTGATTTCCTTTATATTCTTCTTTAAATTCTAAATGTTGAACTTTTGACTTTATATATTTAGATATTTCTTCCCATGTAATATTTTCATCTACTATAACAGCAAGATCTTTTTCAGCAAGAGGTACTTGTGGTAATGGAATGAATTTATTAGTTCTTGATGAGAATGGTATCAATTTATCAAAATTAATTTCGAATATAGCGACATTGGTACGTTTTATTTTAGAAGTTAGCATAGCTTTAACTGATAATAATCCAATTGAACCTATTATTTCATCATTTAATATGATATTTAGATATACATCTTTATCAGCCCATGATGGTTTTTCTTCTTGTTTAAATGTTAAAGATTCCATGTGAGTATAACTACTCATTTGTTCTATAACACCTTTTATTTCATAAAATATTTTCTTAGCGTCACTATTTACTATACATCCTGTTACATACTTTTTATGTACTGGTAAAACTTCATCTTCACTTGATGGCGAATATGCACCTTTTTCAAATACTTGAGCCATTTCAAATATTTTAAACGAATCATAATATCTTAAGTTTTTAGATACTGCTTCTATCATACCAGGTACTAATGAACTTCTTAGGGTTGCATGTGATGGTGATGGTGGAGTTGCTAGTCGTACTGAATTAGTTGTATCAATTCCTGCAGCATCTATGTATTTAATATCTATCCAAGGATAAGTATATATTTCATTAAATCCACATCTATATGCAAGATATTCTTTAATTCTTCTTTCTAGTAAAATATTATTTTGTTTTACAGCATGAGTGAAGCTTATTGTTAATGGTTTAGCTTCAAAACTTTGATAACTTAAAAGTCTAGCAATATCTCCCATTACATCATCTTTGATTGATACATCACCAGTTGATCTCCATACTGGTGCTTCTACATAAAATGTATTATCTTTATATTCTACTTTATATCCTAATAAAGTTAATACTTTTTCGATTTGTTCTTTTTCTAATACTTTACCTAATCTTATATCTAAGAATTCTTTTGGTACAACAATTTTTGCTGGTTCTGTTTTAACAGGATACAGATCTTTGTATGCAACTATTTTACTTTCTGGGAAGATTTCTTTAAATAACTCTAGAGCTAATGAAAGACCTAAGTCAACTCTTTCAGTATCAATATTTTTTTCAAATCTGATTGAAGCATCAGTCTTTTCATCAAACTTTTTACCACTTTGTCTAATGGTACTGGCAGTAAAATTAGCAACTTCTAGTACAATACCTGTAGTAGTTTCTAAAATAGAGTCTTTTTTACCACCTTTAATACCTGCAAGAGCTAATGGACCCGTTGTATCACATATTACTAAGTCTTCTTTATCTAAAATTACCTTTTCATCATCTAATAGTAATAGTTCTTCTCCTTTTTTAGCACCTCTTACTATAATTTTTTCTCCATCTACGTGTGTTTTATCAAATGCATGTAAAGGTTGACCAACAGCAAGCATGACATAGTTAGTAATATCTACAATTGCATTAATTGGACGCATTCCACCGTTTACTAGCATTGCTTGCATCCAGATTGGTGATGGTTTGTTATATACGCCATCTATTTCTACAGCTACATATCTTCTACATTTATTAGTATCTTTTATTTCTACTTGGTATTCTTTTAAATTAGAATCTAATTTTGTCTTTTTTAATTCCTTCAATGGAGCATCATAAATAGCTGATAATTCACGAGCTATTCCATAGTGTCCCCAAAGATCAGGCCTATTAGTTAATGATTTATTATCTATTTCTAAAACTGTATCATTCATATTAATGATTTCGGCAATATTTTGACCTACTTCACATTCTACTTCAGTTAAGTCTACAATATCCGTTTCATTTTTAGGAGGAAAGAATTTATCTAAGAAAACTTCTTCTGCACCACAAATCATACCATATGACGATTCTCCACGCATTTTAGTTTCTTTTATTACTATTGGTTCCCCTTCTCCATGCCAAACTACTTCTGCCCCAGGTTTTGATACTACTACTTTTTCTCCTTCGTAAAGATTACCTCCACCACAAACAATTTGTACTGGTTTTTCTTCTCCAATATCAGTTATACAAATTTTTAATTTATCAGCATTTGGATGAGGTTTAATTTCTAATATTTTACCAACTATTATATCATGATATTTATTTTTTACATCTTCTACATCTTCTACTTCTACTGTTCTAAGTGTTAAATCATATGCGATTTGTTTTGTACTTAAATCTTTATCTAAGTCTACATATTTTTTTACCCAATTTAATGATACTTTCATGTTTACCTCCTATTTAAATTCCTCTAAAAATCTTAAGTCTGCACTATGGAAATGTCTTATATCATCAACACCATATCTCATCATTACTAATCTTTCTAATCCTATATTGATATAAAATCCTGTCCATTCTTCAGGATCTAGACCAGCTGATTTTAATACATTTGGGTGAATTACACCACCTGGCATAATTTCCAACCATCCATTATGTTTACAAACTTTACATCCTTTTCCACCGCATACTAAACATTCCATATCTATTTCATATCCTGGTTCTACAAATGGAAAGAATCCTTCTCGCATACGAACTTTTATTTCTCTACCAAATACTTTTTCTAAAATAGTTTGAATCATTACAATACCAGAAGAAAATGAAATATCTTTATCTACTATTAAGGCTTCATATTGAAAGAATGCTCTTTCGTGACCTGAATCTACATCTTCATTTCTGTATACTCTACCGGGATAAACAAATCTAGCTGGTGCTCCATGTTTTTTTAAATATCTAACAGAGGCTCCTGTTAAGTGTGGTCTTAAGCATAATCTTTCATTATTTTTCTTATTTTCAGTACCTTCTATCCAATATGTATCCATCATTTGTCTTGCTGGATGATCTTCAGCAAAATTCAAGTTGTCAAAAGCATATTTTTCACTACTGATATCATCTTCACTAAACACTTCAAATCCAAGTGAATTAAATGCATCATTTAAGTCATAACACATTTGAGTAACTGGATGTAATACTCCACTAGAAACCTTTGTACCCGGTATAGTCAAATCTATCTTTTCATTTAGTACAGTCTTTGAATTAATAATTTCTTGTTCTTTTTCAGCAATTCTAGTTGCGATTTGTTCTTTAATAGCCGTTATCTTTTTACCTAGTTCTCTTCTATCGTTTTCTTGCATTTTTCCTAACGTTTTTAAAATATCCGCAAGAGAACTTTTTTTACCCATTATTCTCTTTTTTAGTTCTTGAAGTTCTAATACATTTTCTGATTCGTTTATATTTTTTAATCCTTCTTTTAATATTTTTTCTAATTTTTCTTGCATTGTTCTTCCTCCTTCAACATAAAAAAACAATTCATCATAAGGACGAATTGTTTCGTGGTACCACCTTAGTTTATAGTAAAACTATCTCTAATCTTTAACGCAGATATACGTTTATTATTAATAAATGCTCCTAGGGTGAATTCATAAAGATTTATTATTAACTTTCACCAAACGTTAACTCTCTTTAAATAAATTACTTTATTACTAAGTCCTAATCAAAGCTTTTTGAAGTATTATAACACAAAATAATATAATTTCAAGTAACTAAACGGTCAATAGTTCTTGTTCTTTATCTTTTAACATGTTATCTATCTTTTTATTGTATTCGTTTACTAAATCTTGAATTCTAGATTCAGCCTTTTTTTCTTCATCTTCTGGCAATTCTTCTTGTTTGATATTATCAATTCCTTCATGTCTTATGTTTCTAATAGATACTTTTGCTTCTTCAGCAATAGCTTTTACTTGCTTAGTTAATTCTTTTCTTCTTTCTTCAGTAAGCATAGGGATAACTATTCTAATTGATTCACCATCATTATTTGGTGTATATCCTAAATTAGATTCAAAAATAGCTTTTTCTATCGCAGATAAACAACTTTTATCAAATGGTTTAATTAATAATTGCCTAGCTTCTGGTACGGATATAGTTGCCAGTTGTTTTAATGGAGTTGGTACCCCATAATATTCAGCCATTACACCATCCAATGTTGATGGATTAGCTCTTCCCGCTCTAACAGTTGTAAACCTTTTATCTAGACTTTCTATAGATTTATCCATGTTGTCTTTTATTTCTTTAATAATTTCTTCTATCATATAATTCTCTCCTTAATATTATTTATACAAACTATAAATGTTTTTGTCAATTAATTTGTTCTTTATATTTGTATTATTTTATTACTTATTAATATAGTTTATATTTTAACATATATTATAATTTATGTATATAATTAGCCCTTTAAATTTGACAATTATACTTTTTTTAGTATAATATGCGGGTATTCCAAAGGGGAAATGACTATGGATATTAATCGTTTTATAAAAGATAATAAAGATGAGCATGGATATGTAGAGTTACCAAGTATAAATAATTTGATCTCATTATTGGCTAGAACTTATTGTACAAAAAAGGAAATTAATGACGTACTTAGTGCTTTATTATCGAACAATAATAATACAATTTATGCTGTACAAAAATTAATTGAACAAGAACAAAGAGCTACTTTTTGTCAAAAAAGAAATGAATCTCATAAAAAAGCTAAATCAGTTATTACTCCTAATACTGGTATAGCAAATACTACTAGAGATACATCTAGTGATAAAATTGATGAATATTTTAAATTGATATATAGTAGTTCTTCTAATGATCTTAGTGAAATTTTGTTTAGTTTAGGTGATACAAAAGTATTAGATTCTTTACTTGCTAGAATTTTATTGGAAAAAGTATCTTTTTATAAATTAGCTAAAGATTATGAGAAAGATAATGATATGGAATCTGCTTTGTTATGTATGAATGAAGTTGCTAATTTAGAGTGCTTAATTACTAGTATCAGAAAATTTGATCAAATTGATGATAGTGAAGTAGATGAAATGGAAAAAGAAGAAAATTCATTAAATAAAATATTATATTTGACTGTTGGTAGTAAGAATTTTCCTTATGAGGATATAAAAGATCTTCCTAGAGAAACATATCCTAATGTTAGAAAATTATTAATTGGTCTCGAACATAATAGATTTAATAAATTTAAGAAAATGGCGGATAGAGATATGTGTCAAGTGAGTGATGGTTCCACTATTAGGATATATTTTAATAAAATTGCAGCTCAAACTATATTAGTTGGCGGAGTATATATTAAAAAAGTTAATGGTTTTAATTCTCTTCAACATGATTTTGTTGATAATCGTATTAGATTAATGCACTCTTCTAGTATAAGCAATGATCCTGCATATATAAAAAGTGAACATCAAAAAGTATTAACTTTACTACATCCTACTAAGAGAGGAAGTGGTATATAATGTTTGATGATTTAATGAAAAAGATAAATGAAGTTCTTGAATCTCATATTAATATAGAACCTAATAAAGAAATTGACGATGAACTTATATTAATGAGAAATTTAAGAGATTTTTTGAAAAAAAATGGGCCTTTAGATATCATATCACATATTAGTCCACGTGATTATTTTATTGCGTCATTAATGTGTACCAATTTTGGATTTTCTTTTAATGATGTGAGAGAAGCAATTGATACTGTTTATCCAACTATGAAAGAAATTGAAAGTAAATATTCAAAATTACAACGTGAATTTATATGGAATTTGATAGATGCTATGGTTGCGATGCATAAATATGGATATGACGATATGTGCGATTTGTTTAATAAAGAAAGTAAGTATTACCACAATGATGCACAGTATCTTAGAGATGTTAATTGTTCTACTGTTGAAGATTTTAATTTTATAACTAACGTAATGGATGCTTTTTATGGTTCTGCAAAAACTTTATTAAAAAATGATTATAAGGAAGTAAAATCTTTATATGACTTAATTAAAAATGAACAATGCGGAGATATATTTTTAGAAACTATGCAATTTATTTCATATAACGAAAGAAAAATGTTAACTCGCGATGATTTTGATTTTGTTAAGCCACAAATTACTGGTTTAAAAACTAAAATTAATAAACGTATTTCAAGATTAACAGCTAAAGAAGATGAAAGATATGCCATACATCAATACCAAGCTAATTTGTACACTAGATTAAAAGATAAGTTAGAAAATATAGATGATGATGAAATTATTACTAAAGATGATATAACTGTTATTAGTGATGAAGATGTTAAGACAGCTTATTTATTGTTTGCTTTGGCACATAATGAGGAAATATATAAATATCTTATTAATAAAAAAGGTAATTCAATAAATAGACTTTTAATGGATCATGGTGTTGATGTATCTACATTAAGTTTACAAGAAATTGAAATTTTAAATACAGTTGGTTATGAAAAATTGGTTAAATTATTGGGTGTTCTTTCTAGTAATAATGCTATTTTATCAATTGTTTCATCTCATGATGATATGGTTGGTATTATACAAAATACATCTGAAGAAGCTATTACTAATATTATTTCTTTAGTTAATAGTAGTTTACTAGATGTAAAAGTTATAAATAATACTCCTCACATTATTTATCAAGCAAACATGAATTTAATCCAAAGAAACTTGAATATTTTAAAAAGTGCTAAGTTAGATACTAAACAATTATCTATATCTCAACCAAATATTTTATTGCTTCCAGATAATTTTGTAAGTACTAATACTTTATTGTTGCAACAATATTTAGGCGCTAGTGAATTAAGATATTTAGATAATTTTGATATGTTAGCTGATCCTAAGTTATTTGATTCAATGGATATGTTAATAGAAAATGGTATGTACACACATATGATTAATGATTTTGGATTAATAAGTGATGATACTAGGAATGTGGTTTTAAGAGTATTAATTGCTAAAGAGTTAGGTTTTGATTTTGAAAATGATATTCCTAGACTAAAGCCAATAGTAAAAAAAGAAGAAAAATTTCCGTTAACTAATGATCAATTAAGCGATGCTGTTGTATTATATGATAGTTCATTTATAAATCCTAAATATTTAGAAGTCATTAGTAAGAGTCATAACAATGAAATAAAGCCTGATATTAGTAAATTACCTATTGTTAAAAAATTAGATAATTTATATCAAGATAGTCCATTGACTTTTAATATAAATAATCAAATAATATCTAGAAATAAAGTACTTAGATATTTAACTACTCTACACGCTGAAAGTGCTAGTGAAGATGAAATTTTAGATATGACATTTAATTCTATAATTATTAATAAGGTTATGTCTGATGATAGTGTAGCTAATATTCAAAATGCAATATTTGGTATTTCTGAAAAAAATAAAAATTACCAATTACAAAAGTCTGATAATAATTAGTATTCAGGCTTTTTTATTTTTGTAATTTTTTTGAATTTATATATTGATTCTAATTTTAAAATGTGATATTATTAATGAGTCATGGACCCTTAGCTCAGTTGGTTAGAGCATCCGGCTCATAACCGGACGGTCATAGGTTCGAGTCCTATAGGGTCCACCATCGCGGGTATGGCGGAATTGGCAGACGCACTAGACTTAGGATCTAGCGCCGCAAGGCTTGCAGGTTCAACTCCTGTTACCCGCACCATTCAAGAGTTTAGTTGAACTTTGGTTCAATTTACTAATAAAAATCAATTCTAGAAATGGAATTGATTTTTTTTACTAAAAAAGATGGCTTTGAAAAATAATCCATCTTCTATCATTTTTAATTATTATGCAAATTTTTATTTACTTGTTGAATAACCTTTTCTAATTCATTAGGTTCAGATAATTCAACAATTTCGTCATTTTCTAATTTTCCATATATAATATTACTATTATTATTAATGTCTACCAAATAAACATAAATAATATCATTATCATTATACTTATCTACAACAGTATATTCATTATCATCTGCTAAAGTTAAAATATTCCCTTTTTCAAACATTTTAATCCTCCTTATCTACTTTTTGCTTGTTGTTCAACAATATCTTGATAATCTGTTGGCTGATTATCCATCATATCATAAAACTCACGATTAGCACTATCATATTTCTTTTTATGTTTTATGTATTGTGACAGACTAGCAGCAGTTGCAATCATTGTTCCCCACATTGCAGGTGTAATTTGTCCTAGATATTCTTTTACTGCATCAAATGAACTTAATGCCTGAATTTCAGTTTGTAGTGCTTGGTTAGGATCAATACCAGAGAAATGTGTAGCAACCATTAAACCTGCAAAGCAAATACCAGCAGCAATTGCAAATCCTCTTTTCTTTTTATGCTCCTCTGTTAAAGTAGTAGTAATACTTTTAATTTTTAACCTTCTAGCAGATTCGTTTTGTGCTGCAATTAATCTTGCATAATCTTCTTGTTCTTCACCCATTTTCTAAACCTCCTCTATGGTTGTATTATAGCATACATTTAACTACTTTTGGCATTTTTAGTATTAATTTTGTTGTTTTTTTACTTAATACAATATATTGCATATGGAACTGATATTTATCAATTATTCTTTTAACTATAAGTGTTCAAAATAAGCTCTTGTATCACACTATTAATAAAAGCTCTTCGATTCTAACTCAAGATAGACCTTGTAAAAAGTTCTTTTTTTGTTTTGTGATTATGTTATAATAATCCCTATGTAGGTGATTAATTATGAATACAGTCGAATTAGCTGAATCATTGACTCAAATGGTAGGAAATGGAGATTATGTTGCTGGTCACTCTATTTTTATAGGGAGAGGAGATGGCAACTTAATAATAAACAAAATATTGAGTGAAGGTTTTATTATACACGACTCAAAAAGAGGGCTTCCTTTTACGTCTAGATGCTTTCAAAATGATTATGCAAGTTCTTTACATAATTTACTGGATTTAGTACGTGTTTCTTTAGGAATAGTGGTAATAATTAAAATTCCAGGTGAATTATTATCTGATTATGATTCTAAATATTTTGAATCTTATAGTAGTACTTCTATTTTATTACAAGATACTGGTAGAAAATCAGATTATTGTACTGATGTTTACGGTAACCCTACTTCAATGGCTTTATTACCAAATTCGTACATATTGGGTTATTTAGATTGTAAAAAAGATATGTTTATTGAAAATCCAAATTTTGCATTTTACGATGATATACGAAAAGATAATGTATCTAATATAAAACCAAAATTGGATAAAAAATATAAAAAAATGATTAAGTCATTAAACTAAGAAAATAGGAGTTAGTTTCTTACTAACTCCTATTATTGTATTGCGCTCTTTAGTAAATTTATTATTGGACGCACACCACTGTTGTAATTGTTCACACCATTTTCGTTAATCATCCCATACGAACCGACACCCCACACAACAGAAGAATAATTAGGATGCGATGTCATTGTCCAATAGCCTAATACATTCTTACTTTGATCTCCAAAGCTTTGATATACCCAGCTTAGTGAATCTTCTGTAGATACATCATACCATGATGCATTAATTGTCGTAGATACTCCTAAATTTTGTTGTAGTTCTTCTAGTGTTATTAACCTTATTTTATAACCATTTATTTCTTTTAAATTACCTGCGCCTATCGTTGGTAAATACCTTGTTTCTAACATTTCTTTCACTTTACTTGCTGCGTAACTATTAGTATTACTACAGTTATTTGTATTACTTGATGAATATCCATGATTTGCCCAATGACACATGTCTGTCCATGTATACTCCATTGTGTCATATGTTCCATTATATGCATATTCTCCCAATTCTGCATTTGTTAGTACTGTTTCTTTCATTAATGTTACATAATCTTCTTCTGAACTTGAATTAGCTATTACTCGCCAATTACTTCCAGCAAAATTTATGGTATCACCGATTGAATATGCATTATAAGATATAGGATCAAATTGTCCTAAGTCTTGCTCATAATTTATTGTTAATGTTATATTATTTGTTGTGTCTGTTGGTTGTGAAGTTACTTCATTATCATACTCTACTGTTATTGTTAAATATTGTTTTGATCCATTTTTTGATAATTTATCTCCTTTTTTTATACCCGTTGTTTTATATTTGATAGCTTTATTTTTAACTGTTACTATATCAATACCAGTTACTACCGCATCTAGTGTTCCACTATTAGTTACTTCTACATCATATGTAATTGAATCCCCTGGTTGAATTAGACCTACACTAAAGTTTGCGGTTGTTGCCGTATATGACGGAGATACTTTATTTACTGCATCTCCTACTATATTCTTTGATTCTATATTAGTTATTTATACTTTCCATAATGAATCTATACTTGCACTGCCATTAATTGTTAACTCTTGGGCAAGTAAGGCATATCCTATGGCCATTATGCATACTAAAATACTTAGTATTCCTATTAATAATTTCTTTTTATCTTTCATATAAATCAACCTCTTAGTAATTATCTATATATTGAAAATAAAGTTATTAATTCTTTTTGAATATTGTAAATATCTTCATATAGGAAATCTAACATTTCTGATTCAGATAAGGAACTATTTGTATCATAGTTTTTTACCTTTAAGACTGAAGGTATTTTTAATATGTCTTCTTGATTCTTTATCAATTCTGCTATAATCATTAGTTCGTTGCTTATTTGATTTCGCTTTTCAGAAATTGGTAAATTTGAAAAGGCTTGTTTTAATTCTTCTTTCATTATTTTCCACCTTTGGATCTTTCAGCTTCTTCTATTGGTAATGGCTGTTCACCAGGAACATATGTCTGTGCAGATTCTCTGTAAATTGATTCATCTCTAATTTTAAATTGTTCTATTCTTACGTCCCAATCATATCTGCGTTGGTTTTCTCTTGCTTGAGTGAATGCTTGTTGGGCTTGTTGTTCAGATTTCATTGTTGATTCTTCTACTTCTTCTCTATAATTTGTTGGTGTTGGTGGTGTAAATTCAATATCTTCTTCTGGAGTTATTTCTACTCTTTCTTCTCTATTTTCAGATTGCTTTTTTTGTTGGTCTATATTATCCATAATGCTTTCTAGTTGTGTAAAATAACTTTCAGGATAAGCACCTGATTCTATTAATGATTCTTTATCATCAAGCAATCTTTCAATAACTTTAGGAACTTGTTCCATAAAAACCGAATGATCTTTTCCTGTTAATTTTTTATATTCTGCATTTAAATAAGCAGCTGCTAACGGTTCATTAAATGGGTGTACTATTACGCCATTTATTGTAATTGGCTCACCGTTGTATGAATTCAAAGCTGTTTCTATATCTTCTAAACTCATACTTGATATTTCAGCACCATCATATTCTATAGGAGAAGCTTCTTCTACTAAATCTTCTTCTACTTCATCGCTAGTTATTTCTTGTACTTCTGGTGTTTGTTCCTCAACTAGTTCTTGACTATTTTCTGTTTGATTGTTTCTTTCTCTTTCATTTATGTAATCTTCTCTTAATCTAGCAAAAGCTTTATCTTTTTGTTCTTCTATTTTTTTATCCATTATGTTATTCCATGATTCTACGTAACTATTTAAAAGAATTTGATCCCAATTTGACCCTAATTGTTTTTTTAATTCTTTTTGAAGTTTCTCATCAAACCCTGCCATTATTCTAGAAAAACTACTATATCCTTTGTTTCTTCCTTGGACTAATAGTGGATCATCATGTGTGATGGATACGCCCGTATGATAGTATATTTCAGATATTCTATCATATATATTAATGGACGTTAATTTTATTTCTTCGCCAGTTAGAGGTGAAATAAACTTATCGGTAGAAAGATTTATTTTATCTTCATCTTCATCTTGTTCTTCTCTTCCTTGAGTTTGTTCTTGTTCTTCTTCTGTAATAGTTTCTTCGTTTTCTTGTTCTCTTTGTAAATGCTCTAGCCATGCTAAGGCATCTCTATGTCCGATTTCTCTGACTTTTTGAAAAAATTCATTTATATCTATTCCTAATTCGCTTAGTTCTTGTGGAATATCATATCCTATTTCTTCATCAATGTCTGCACCTGCTTCTGGTATTATAAGTTGTTCAAATTCTTCTTCATGATCAGTCATTACATCACCTACTATCTTATATATATTATACTGAATAGTTTTTTTAAAATCTACTATAAAAAGGTGTAATATTGTAAAGTGCTTATCATATTTTTTCTTTTATAATTTTTTTCATTTTATTAGAATGTTGCTTATAAAAATCCCTTCTATTTTCCGAAAGTATAATATGATGTCTTGATTCTACTGAAGATAATAAATTATTCATATCTATTGCTAATAATAAATTTATTAATTGTTGACACTCATAATCTTGTTTTAGAAAAGTTAGTGTCCTTGAATCATTGATATCAATTTTGCCAATACAATTTATATATTTTTGTATGATGTATTCATCTGGCAAAAATGATTCTTCATAATCATATAAAGGGGCTAAAAACACATTATTATTTTTTTCTCCAAATAAAAGATTACCAGCTCCTCTATCTATTTCTGTGGCATAAAAATCTCTAATAAATAATTTTTTTATATCTCTTTTTAATGTTAAATAATTTTCGTTATTTGGACACATCCTTTCAAATTTAGATAAAGTTATATCTAGAGTATCATTACTACTAAATTTTATACTTTGAGCTTGTTCATACTCTTCAATAGTTTTATATGTAGAATCTTGTTGGCAAAAGTTTTTTGATATTAAACCGATTTGATCAGTTCCATCATCGTTTATTAAAGTAGCCATTTCGTAGTGAATGGTATCAATTCCAAAATATTCTGAAACTATTTCACCTAATAATTCGTTTATTAAATTATTCCCAGTCGCATTTTTATAATAATGCCAGATGTTATTTATTTTATACCAGTTATTAATCCTGATATTCCATGGATATTTACCATATATCAAATTAAATGGGACTGTAGTTTCATCACTAATAGTTTGGGCTAAAGCTCTATGTTTTACCAAACTTGCCTTATCATAACTTAGTGCTTTGTGTTTAATTAATTTATAGCTTGGTTGATTAGTTACAATAAAATCATTATTTATATTTATATTCATATTTTTATCCCTTTATTAATGGTCTAGTCTTTACCAATTGCTTAATTTTTTTAGAGTGATTTTTATAAATTGCTTTTTCTGATGTTGGAATGCAAATATGATGTTGTTCTTCTACTGTTGATAATATACTTCCTATGTCTATATCCATCAATTGATACAATAATTCTTGAAAAGTTTCATCATTTTGAATAATGCTTTGAGTTTTGGGATCATTTATATCAAAGGTTAAAATAGCATTATTATAATAACCATAATCTGGCTTATGCATAGGAAATGATTCTTCATAATCGTATAATGGCGCTAATCTTGTATGATTATCTTGTTCTTGAAATTGAAAATTAAAACTATGTCTATCTGTTTGTGAAGTAAAGAAATCTCTAATAGCGAATCTTTTTATATCAATTAGTAACTTTTTATAATCTTCTTCTGTTTTACAAAATTTTTTTATTTTGGTTAGACTCTTGAAATATTTTTCACTATGCAAACCATAATCTATACATGTTTTATACACTATTCCTGGTTGCATAAAGTTTTTTGATATAATTCCTAATCTGTCATTGTTATTTGATGCTAATCTAGCAAATTGATAGTCTACAGTATCAAGATTGAAGTATCTTGATATTTCAACACCTAATAATTCATTTATAAAACAGTTGGGATAACCATATCTTAAATGGTTAAGTCTTTGAGCTGTTTCTTGTTTAAAGTAATACCATTCTCCATTAATTTTATACCAATCATCAACACGTGATGTTGCGACTAATTGTTTTTTTATACCTGTTTCACTAATTATTTGTTTTCTTTTTTCTTTTAATGAAGCATCATTATAATCTGTAGGTATATTAATTATGTTTGTTTGATCAGTAAGATATTTTTTAATCATTTTATACTCCTTATATTTCGTTATATAATCTTTAATAATTATGGTTTTCTATTTTAACACAACAAAAAAGTATTGTAAATAATACTATTTTATAACTTTTTTTTATGTTAATGTTGTATAATAAAGTTAGAGGTGGACCATGAACGTTGTAATTAGAGTTAGTGATAAAACAAAGGAAAAAATGATTAAGTATTACGAAAGTAAAAAACGTGACAAAGTAATTCCTTATGTAGTTTTTCAAGCAGAAGAAGAAGATACAGTTATAACTATGTATGAATCTGGTAAAGTTATGTTTCAAGGTGTTAGTGCTGATGTTGACGCTACTATGTGGAAAGAAATAGATGGGCAAAATATTTCTGCAAAGGAAGTTACTAAGGAAGATGAAAAATATCATAATTGTTCATCTATTGGTTCTGATGAAGTAGGTACTGGTGATTATTTTGGACCAATAGTTGTTAGTAGTTGCTATGTAAGGCGCGAACAGGTTGACGAATTAGTAAAACTTGGAATTAGAGATTCTAAAAAATTAGATGATAATAAAATAATTAAAATTGCTCCTATTATTGCTAAAATGGTTAAATATAAGAGCCTTATTTTATCTAATGAAGAATATAATGAAAAGTACGGCAATAATAATAATATGAATAAAATTAAAGCTATTATGCATAATAAAGTATTATATGAATTAGTTCATAGTGATGATTTAAAATATGACTATATTATAGTAGACGAATTTGCCAGAGAAGCAAGATATTATGATTATATTAAAGAAAGTACTAATATTCAACGTGGTATTACTTTTTTGACTAAGGCTGAAGATAAAAATTTAGCAGTTGCGTGCGCTTCTATTATTAGTAGATATATATTTATTAAAGAATTTGATAAATTAAGCGATCAGCTTCATATTCCTCTTCCTAAGGGATCAGGAAATAATGTTGATACTATTGGTGAAGAAATAGTCGAAAAATATGGTAAGGATAAATTAAAAGAAATTGCTAAACTTAATTTTAGAAATACGGAGAGAATCTTAAAAACTTTTATATATTAAAAAATCAAAACAAAAATGTTTTGGTTTTTTTATTCTATTGCTGATTTTAATAAATTTATGACTGGTCGGACATAGTGTGGTATGGCAGCTGATATATTTTCTGAATTAAAATTTCCTTCTGAATCAACCACTAATACATGTGATTTATCTCCTGATTCATATGAATCCATTGTCCAATATTCGACACTGTCTAAACTATTCATTTCCTCTTTAAAACTGTGGTATATCCATGTAGCGTGTGGTGAATTAATACAACTTATATCTGTACACCCTGCATTCATTAATTCACTTCTTGTTATTAATCGAACTTTATAACCATCTACTGCTTTTAGGTTATGTTCATCATCATCATTTTCCTGATATTGTTCTTCCAAATATTTTTTTATTGTACTTTTATGATAATCACTACTACCATTGATATTAGCATAAGTCTTATTTCCTTCTGTTGTTTCTTTAAATACTGTTACATAATCTTCGCTTGGAAATGAATTTTTTATTACTCGCCAATATGATCCTTGATACTCTATTCGATCACCTATTACGTATTCATATGGTGAACAATTTTGAGGACTTGTTTTTAGATCTGATAAACAATTACAATAAGCAATTTGATCATTAGTACAATTAGTTTTTTCTAATTTGCATTTATTTAAATCTATTTCTTCAGCTATACAACTATTAATATATGTTTCTGTATTGGATACTAATTTACTATTTAAAGTATGATTAGATCTCATAATTCCTAGTATTAACATTAACAATATAATAGAAATGGTGAGCATTCCATATAGTATAGTAGATGCTGCGAAAGCTTTATTATTAAGTTTCATTACCATCACCTATTATAATTATACATGATTTAAGATAAATTATAAAGTTCTTTTATAGATATAAATATATTTATTTCCATATTTTTTTTCTTTTATTAATTCAAGTTTTGGAAAAATATTTAAATAATTATGACTAATTTCACAAATAATTAATCCTTGGTGGTCTAGTAAATTATTTTCCATGACATAGTTAATCACATCATTAATGCATTCTAAATTGTATGGTGGATCCAGAAATATTAAATCAAATTTAATATTTTGTTCTTTGTAATATTTTAATGCTTTTTTATAATCAAAATTATTAATAATTACTTTGTCTTCTATATTAAACTCTGTAGTTGTTTTTTTTAAATTATTAATACATATTTTATTTATATCATTAAAATAACAAATGCTACAACCATTACTTATTGCTTCTAAACCTAATGTGGCACATCCTGAAAAAAGATCTAGTACTA
>JAEEGL015580111.1_pt1 | contig 19514 bp, 11 predicted proteins | sample 9134231 | NCBI WGS metagenome assembly JAEEGL01 (sample SAMN16246548, study PRJNA631951) | gut metagenome | biome: gut microbiome; feature: rumen; material: fiber-attached | host: Bos | place: Iran: Karaj | collected 2018-10 | reverse complement strand
CCCGTACACCTCTGCCAGCATCTTCTGGCTCATCCAGATGTTCTCGTCTTCGTAGCGGATTTCGTATTTCTCCCCACCGGCGCCCGTAGAGGCGACATAAGTGAGGAACTGCGCCACAGAGGACTTTTGCGGGTCGGCTGGAATAATGCTTTTGGCTTTCTTTCGAGGCATGGTAATCCCAAGTTGCAGACACGGCATTTCAAAAACCATGTAAACAGTTTATATGACACGCAGGCATCTTGCAAGACTCTTTCCGTGACTATCGGGAGTCTTAACTGCTCCAGTCAGTTCGCTTGATTATGCGAAAAGCATTGAGAATAGTTTCAACATTTTTGGCCGAATTGTCCGGCCCAAAAGAGATGCGAAGCGTGCAGGACGCGAGTTCGTCGGAAAGGCCGATGGCCTTGAGAACATGCGAGATTGTCGTCACCTTGGAGTTGCAGGCGGCACCGACGGATACGGCGATGCCCTTCATGTCGAGGATGTGCAGCATCCCTTCCGCCGGATGGCCGGGGATGGCAACGCTGACAATTCCCGGCAGATGGTCGCGAAGATGGCCATGGAACACGGCTTGGGGACAGAGGAGCCGAATGCCCTCCCGGAGTTGTTCCGCCAGCTGGCGCACATGGTTCTCATTGGCTTCAAGGTTCTCCACATTGCGTTTCAGCGCCGTCGCCATGCCGACTATTCCGGCGACGTTTTCCGTGCCGGCCCGCATTCCCAGTTCCTGCATACCTCCCTGCTGGACAGCACGCATGTGCGTCCCCTTTTTCATGTAGAGGAAGCCAACGCCTTTCGGGCCGTTGAATTTATGTGCGGAAGCCGAGAGAAGGTCCACGCCTAGTTCTCGCACGTCGACGTGGATATGGCCCACCGCTTGAACGGCGTCCGTATGGAAAAAGGCATGGCTTCGGTGGGTGATGCGGGCGAAGTCGGCGATACGTTGGATGGTCCCGATTTCGTTGTTCGCCAGTTGTATGGAAACAAGTCCCGTCTCGGGGTGAAGTGCGTCGGAGAGCGATTGCGCCTTCGCCCATCCATCGGTGCGGACATCTATCGTGTCAACGATGAAGCCCTCATGGGCCAATTCTTGCGCGGCATTGAGCACGGCATGGTGCTCTATTGCCGAGACGGCGAGGCGGTTTCTCCCCAGATCCCGCACTTCCCGCATGACGCCCTTCAGCGCCCAATTGTCGCTTTCAGTACCTCCCGAAGTGAAGAAGATTTCCTCTGGTTTGGCACCGATGCATTCGGCAATCGTTGCGCGCGCCTCTTCCACCGCCTTGTGCGCTTCTCGTCCGAACGAATGCAGGCTGGACGGATTGCCAAATCCCTCCTTCAGCCACGGCAGCATCGCATCCAGCGCCTCTGGCATGAGAGGCGTCGTCGCGGCATGATCGGCGTAGACGGGAATCGATTTCGAAGTCATGTCATTGATTCAGTGGCACGAGTTGGCACGAATAACGCAACTCACTGCGATTGCGGCAGATAGCCGCACAAGACCGCACAAAACCGCACGAGTTGGCACGAGTTGGCACGAGTTGGCACGAATCAAGTCCGGACATACCATCCTCCGGATCTGTTGGTTCCTCGGTATTCAATTGGACCTTGCACGGAGCCAAGGTCCTTTAACAAGCGTGCCAGTGTTCGCAGTGGAATCTTCAGTTCCAGTGAAAGGGTGTCCCGTTTTACGCCGGGATGGTTTCTGACGAATTCAAGAACCTTGTTCCGATCTTCGGAACTGTCACGGATTGTCGATGTCCTTTTGGCCGCAAGAACCGTCACACGGAACTCCGTCCGGTGGTTCAGGTCGAACGTCGCTCTCGGATTTCCGTTGGCGGCCAGTTCGTCCTGGACCTTGGAGACCCCGCGGCTGAACTTGTTCACGAAGCCGAGTATCTTCATTGCCTCCGCGAGAAGCGGGTTCCGATAGTCATTCACACGCGGGAAGTTGTCGGGACGGGCCCGACCGAACAACCCGCCGGGATTGACGATCTCGATCCGCCCCGAGGAATACTCGTAGAACTTCGTCGGGGCGTTGCCGAGGAAATAGTCACGATGGACGATGGCGTTGAGAACCAGTTCCCGGAGCGCCCACGCGGGGTAGCGCGAGCGCTGTTCCTCCCGCATCGCGGAAACGGGAACGGGGCGGGACGCGCCGGGACCCGTCTTCACGAACACGTCCAGTTCCTGCACCGCGCGGACGAGCGGCCCCCGGAACGCCGTCTCCTGAAGGATATCGCCGGCGACGCCGTCGCCGGCGAACTTCACGTATTGGACGTAGGCCGACGGAATGAACCGCTCGGGATGTTTCGCGAAGAGCAGCACGCCGAGATTCGTGGGACAGTTCCGCTCGGGATTGAAGAACTTCAGCGCCGCCATCTGCTCCGGGACCGGCCGGTCGTCCTCCTCGGCAATCCTGGCGTCCACCGCCTTCGGCAGATACGCCAGGCGGAAGAGATCGAGGTCCAGGTCTGACAGTCGCGCCGTTTCGCACGGCAGCTCCTCGTCCCGGATTCCGTATCGCGCCCGTCGTTCCTGGAGAATGCGGATATCTTCCTCGGTGGCGACCGACTTGCGCGGACCGACTCGAATCCAAACCTGCCCTGCATAGCGGATTGGCGGATAGCGCGACGGGTAGACGGTAATCGCAACCACGTCGCCCTCGGGAAGGGAAATCTTGTCGATCGCCATCGACGGCGGAGGCAGCAGGTTCCCGTCTGTCTTGAGTCCGCCAAGAGAGGCGAGCAGCGGGTCATCCACTTTTCGGCCAGCGATGGAACCATCCTTGTTTACCCCGAGCAGAAGATATCCCGGTTCACCCGATCCAGACAAGTCGTTCGCAAATGCGCAAATCGCCTGACCGATCTTGTCCGCCTTGTCGAACGCGCGGGTCCATTCGATCCGTTCGTCCTCCGGTTTTTCCAACAGTTCTAAAAGTTCTTCCTTGGTCATGGCTGTGCCTTTCCGCAATCACTTGAACGCTTGGATGAATGCGGCGATGATGCCTGCAAGAGCTATTGCGAACATAATCCAGTACCACTTTTTCGCCGTTTTTCCAGAGGCCTTGAGTATCTCGTTTTGTTCGGTGAGCAATTGAATCTGTTCACCTCCGATTCGGTTGAGTTCCAGAAAATGCTCTTCTGTTCGCCGGTCCGAATCGGTCTTTTCGTTTTCGGCCAACGGCTCTTCGGCGCATTCAATCGCTTTCAAACGCAGTTTCTCCAACGCCAGTTTGAGATGTCCGGCTTCTTCCAAGGTCAGGAACTCGTTGGGTTTTCTGATTAGCCACTTGTCGACACTCTTCCATTCTTCCGTCTTCGCGAGATCGTAGCGACCGACAAAACTTTGGACTTTGTCAAAAAAGTTCCGATACGCTTCCGTGCCGATGGTAACGCGTCCTGGCATGGCAATCAATTCGCGAACTCCGTTTTGGAGTTCATCGATCAGCGCGGTAATTTTTTCCTTAGTATCCATGTTCTGTTTCCTTTCACAGAATTCTCGAAGAATCATTCCGTCCTTGCAACATTACCTTCCGCTTAAATTCCTTATCCGAAAAGCTTGCATCCAGCCGCCTTAAACTCCTCGATTTTGGCGAGGAGATCCTCTACAGAGACGCCGAGGTTTTCCGCGAGGCAGGAAAGGCAAAAGAACTTGGAAACTTTCTCGCCAAGCAACTTCTTGTTGAGCGCGACTGCATCGCTGTCGGCAGTGCCGCCGCAGCCATAGCAAGGTTGGGGTGATTGTTTCATGTCATGCCCCCGTTCGTATCTTGAGGGCAGGGAGGTCCTTGCCGCGGTACTGCTCGTTCATAAGCCCCAGCTGGTAGCGGATGGTGTACCGCATTTTCATGGCGGGGCGGAAGCAGTAACGGTTGAAATCCGCCTCGGCTATGTCTGCCGGTGTCCGCACATTCGGGAAGAGCAGCTTCAAAAGCGCAGTGGAAACGCGCTTCACCGCCTCCGTGTCGCGTTCGTCGGAACCAGATGGCACTTCAATCAACTCGTCAACGACATGCCGGTAGGAGACGTCATCGCGCAAAATATGAAGGATCGCAGTGAAATATTCGGAGTTGAGCGCCCATCCATCGATCTTGAGCGTGCTGTTCATGCGCGGGATGTTCCATCCCTTGATGAATCCATGAAAGCGGTCGATAATGGCGGCGTCCTGGAACAGTTTGGGCAAGTTTGCGAACATATAGGCATACCCGTCCTGCTTCATGATCTCGGGCGGGATGTTCCCGCAAAGGACGAAACCGGAATCCGCAGTTCCACTATAGTTGCCCACCGTGAACTTTCCTTGTTCGAGATACCCCTGCATCTCGGTCCCCATTCCGTCCTCGAAAATGGTCTTTTGTATTTCATCGAGGACAATGAAGTCATTCTGCCCCACTAGCCCTTGTTCCCGCCGTCCGACGTCATAGAACAACTTGGCGCGTGTCATCCTGTCGCTCGTTGAAAGCCAGCCGTAACGGCTGACCTGCCCGAAAAGGTAGGACTTGCCGGTTCCCATTGGGGCGAGCTCCATCAAATTCAGGCGTTTCTCAACGAACGGCAGTACGCGTGTGAGCATGGTGAAGCGCATCGTATCGGCGTCGGGAAGCGCGCCATCCGGGTCGTTCGCCTTCGCCACATCGTACCCCGCCGACTTGTAATCGACGGCGCTAAGCGCGATTTCAATCCATTCCTGAATAGAAAACTCCCTACGGACATCCTTGTAATAGTCAAGGTCAATTGTGTAGGGACAGAAGTCGCGGAAGGACAAAAGCCTGATTTTGCCAGGAACTTTGGGCCGAGCCGTGTCATCCGGGGGACGGTATCCAAGTTCCAGCATCCCCCAAGTTTCGTGACCAGAAACAAGTTTTCCACGGCACTTGTCCCAAACATCCTGATCAATCATCGTTTCCCGGTTTCGCAGCCCGAAATCAGGCAACGAAAAGGTCACCTCGCCTGTGACGACATCGATGTTGATTGTGATTTTCGCGAGAATCTTCACCCGCTCGAAGCCCACGACAATGCGATCCTTGACGCGCGTCCAATCTTCCTGCTTGGGAATGAACTCATGGACGAACGCCTGCATTTCGTCCGCATCAAAGGCCCCATTTTCGTCCTCGAAGCGCTGGAGCAGCCAGTCTCGCATAAATGACGGCAGTCCAAGCGTCTTGAAGAGGTTTGTCTGCGTCAAGTCTTTGAAGACAGCCATCGACTCGAAGCATCGGCGGAGTTTTTCAATTGTTTTCGTTGTCATCGTAAAAGCCTTTCTCAAAAGAAGTCGTCATTCCTGATTTGCGCGCCACCGCTTACGACGGTAAACTTCAACTCGCCGATCTTGGTGTCGCCATCATAGACAAACGCCCTATGTTCGCCGGCCTCGGGCTTGGGAACCGGTGCTTCGTAGTGCCCGTCGCCTTTCGGCGTCGCTGGATGTCGCGAACCGTCCAATTCGACTGTTGGCGAGGAGATTGGAGCCGAGCAGAAGAAAGGAAGGGTGATTTCCCTGTCGCGGAAGGTTACCTTGAAAATGTCTTGAGTAGGCCGTATCCGCAAGTCGGAGTCGAGAAGTGTGAATTCGACAACAGGCACGACCATTTCCTCGATTGTCGCTCCGCCGTGGACTTCAACGTCTCCCATTCGCCCGCCTTTGAAGCGATCATAGCCCGCAAGGACATGCCAGGTCTCGTCGTCGCTTTCCGTGACGCAGGAAGGGAGTTCCCCGTCGAAATCGCTCTTACGGCAGCAGCGGCCGCCGTGCTTTCCCTTCTCTGGCATTGCCCACACGGTTTCGCGTCCGGCAATTACGGCCAGCCGTGTGGCCCCGTGGTCGCTCGCCAGCACGACTTTGCCATTCGACCGTGCCCTCAGGAAGGATGCGATCTCCTCGATCACTTTCCCGACGGCTTCAATTTCTTGAGGAAGATGCACGGCAAACGCCGTACGGTCACTGGCGACGCAATCGAACTCGCCATGTTTGATCTTGTCGAGCGTCTTCATAGGCCCGACCTTGTCACCAGCCCATTCGTCAAAGAAGCCACGGTTGACGGAAGTGATGCTTGGCAATTTGGCGCGAACCGGCGACACCTTGATTTTCAAGCCGCATCGCTCCGCAGCAGATTGGATTTCGCCAAGGAATTCGCATCCCAGCGCATCGACCCAGTAGAGCGTGGCATTGCCGGCTTTGAGGTCTTCCAGAACGGATTCGCGCGTCGGCAGGGCGAATTGCGGACGATCTTCGGCCAAATCGCGCACCTTGTCGTAAAAGCGGGGTGAAAGGCGGTTGAAAATCTTCTCCCGCTTATAGTCGCGAAAGTATTCGGACAACGGCGCTGCGAGTTCCCCGCACGAAAACTGGAAATCGCGGAGGTAGTTCCAGAGGGCGGGATAAATGCGCTCTACCGCATTGGGAATGCTTTCAAGCTCGGCCACGAGCCGCACGATTTCCTCCCGTTCCGCTTCCGTCGAGTCCGTGAAGTAGCAGATTCGCACGGCAGGATCGGACACAATGCGCGATTCCCGGATGAAGTCAGCCATGTCCTGCGTCGAAAACTCTCCAAGCAGTTTCTTTCGGCAGTTGTAGAGGCGGACGAAACGGTCATCGCCTGGGTCGACTTCGAGGATTGCCGTCAACAGGTTGTGCCGCCATTCGGCATGGCACCCGGTCTTCGCGAGAACCCACTTGAGATAGGCGTCATCTGTTCCCCGTTCAAGAAGGGCAAGAAGTGTGTCGGAGCTTGCAATGGAGGAATCTTGTTCTCGCCCGTCAGCGAGGAACCGTTGCCATTGCTTTTCGGAGAACATCGCCTCCGGCACTTCGCTCGCTGTGTGCTTCAGTCGGTAGGCCTGCCACGCCGATCCGATTCTGCGGCACCAGGCCGTGTCGAGCGGAACCACATTCGTCACTGCGCCGATTGCTTCATCGCAACCATCCTCGAGCAGGCGAAGAAGCGCCTTGAACCCGTTCGCATCGGGATGCTCGACAAGCCCCTTGCGAAAAGCCTGGACAGACCAGTGAGCCCCTGTCGCAGGAAATTCCGCACCACGCCTTCCGAGAATGCGGGGATCACTCCTTGTTTCCGCAGCAAGGAATTCGTGCCCCTGCCAAATCGGGACGACAACTCTGGCGGCGGCGGTCTGCAAGGCGAAAACCCTGCGCATGAAATTCGCATCCCCCGCAAGTGCCGCATATTCGCCGACGCCCAGGAGTAGAATCATCCCCTCGGCCTTGCGTAACCGATCAGCAAGGGCGTTCAAGTCCGGCAGCGAATCCGCAGAAGGACAAAGGTCGCTCATGCGCATTGTCGTGCACGAAGCCAGCGCATCGCATAGGGAACGGAGGTCCGCCGCCGCATCGAAGGCGACGAAGAAGGGCGTCGTCGCGCCATTCCCCTCCAAGTGTCGTTTTGCCGCCCTGATTACGTCCATGCCGCTACTCCTCCGCCAAGATTGCCAGACCCACATCAAGTGAGTTCATCACGAGTTCGGACAGGTAGCGTTTGGCCTCGTCGGCCCCCATTGCCTTAACCTTGTTTCTCACGCGTTCAGCACAATGGAGGTTGTATTCGCTCTCCGCGAGTCCTTTCAGGGCGTCATCGCGGCGTGAATCATCGAGCCATCCGAAGACATCCGGTCCGAGGCTTCTTTCAAGGCGTTCCCTCACTTTGCCGAGATTGGTCAGGACTGTGGCGTAGCGTCCAACCACACGCCGCCGGAAAGCCTCGTCTGCCTTTGCGCCGTCGAACCAGTTGAATGCTTCTGTATGGACGCGGAAGAAGTCGAGAGCTGCTTCCACCTTGGCCACGGACGAAGTCTTGTCGTTGATGGCCTCAAACGCCTTGCGAAGATCGCTGAGGAGTGGGGTCTTTTCAGGGACGAGGGCGAGGATTGGAGTGGCATGGCGCTTCGACCAGTCCGCCGGCGAGTCCGTGCCGGTCTTTTCCACCCAAAGTGATATCAGCTTGTTGCGGCTTTGGTGGCTCTTGACATCCTCCACCTTCTGGACAAGCATCTGTTCATAGGTGGGTTTATCGGCGGTGAAGGAGCTCTTGTCAAGGCCCGTTAGATAGAGATTGTCAATCTCCTGTTCGTCGAGTCCGGCCAACTGCTCGGCGTAGGTGGCCCTGAAGAGCGACGGACAATCGTCCAGCATGTCGCGGTTCACGTCGGCATTCACGGTGATTTCGCGATAGAAGGCGTCGCGGCGGTCGTTTTGCTCGAGGTTGCCGCCTTGGGCGATTTCCTTCAGCAATCCGAGGAAGATCTTGGATTGGGGGCGGAGCGAAAGGAGTTGCGCGCAAGGGATGCGAATGGTCCGCGCCTTGTCGCGCCACGCTTCAAGGCAGTCCCAAAGCGAATTGGTCGGTGTCACGAATCCGCGAGACGACGATTCCGCCACGAGCCGGTAGTCGCGCAGGAGGTTGCGGATTTCCTTTTCGCCTGTCTCCTGATGCCAAAGCCATGTGCCGGTTCCTTCCTTGCCAAAACACCGGCGGACATCGGCGAGCGGGTCGGTGGCGTTGATTTCCCGCGTGACTTCGCGGAACGCGCCTCCTTCGAATTCGTCGAGCCAGGCGTTCATTGCCTTTGCCGCATTCTCCTTGGTGAAGAGTGCCGCAAGGCGTCCCTCCGCGCTGGGGTCTTCGGCGACCATGCGTCCGATTTCCGTGGCGACGCCCGCCAGCGTTGCCCCCTTCTGGTTGGCCGGGTTCGTGAGAAGAGTGAACTGGTCAATGTAGCGCTCTGCCACGACAGCCTCGGGAAGGGCCTTGAAGCACCAGAGCGGATACTGGAAGTCTCTGATGCGCACGGCCAGCTGCTGCGCAACGATGTCGATGGAGGCGTTCTCGCCAAGGTGGAAGACCGCCTTGGCAAGGTCGGCGAATCTACGTTGCTCCGCCGTCAGCACCTCGATGAAGGCCTCGTGGTAGCGCCCGCCGAGAGTCCCAAGCACATTCTTGAAGTAGTTGAGTATGCCCTCCGTCATGTTGGCCGCAGTTAGCGGGACGCTTTCGCCGTCGCGGCTAAACCGCCAGTCGCCTCCGACATATTCCTTGAGGAGGAATCCCGCCAGATAACCATGGAGGGCCGTTGGCATGAATCCCGCACCGAAAAGAGTTTCAATGATTTCCCCGATTTCGACGCGTCCCTCCCCGCCGGGTTTGAAGGCGGAACGCAGCTTCTGCTCGACTTTCGCCTTGACCTTGGAAATCGGAAGCGTCGGCGTGCTTTCCCAGTATCTCTCCACGTCCTTGACTGCCCCGACAACGGCCTTCTCGACGTTGGCGCTCATTTTTCCGCCCGTTGCGCCCGGAGGCAGTTTGTCGAGACCTCCGTAGGCCCCGGCCGAGACTTCGGACTTTGTCGCGGCGTTGAAAAGGGTGTCGACGATTCCCTTGCCGAATTCCAGCGCGTTTGGGTATTTCTCCAACACCGAGAGGCGCATCTCTTCCCACACCTCGGGCGCTCCATGGCAGACTGCTCCGCCCGGATTGCGCTTCGTACGCACGGTGAACGCGCCTTCCGCGATGCGGTCCCGCCAAGAAGCGAGGATTTTGTCCGCCTCCGCAAGCGCGTTGTTCGACTGCTGGAGATCCTTCTTCGCGTAGTAGTTCGCCCGCGCCTTGTATTCCGCCCATTTCTCGAAATCACTCTCGTCCAGTTCCGCCTTGGTGGCGTCGATGAAGATGACATTGGCGCTCCTCGAATCGGCAAGGGCCTTGCCAATTGCCTCGCGGGCCGCCACTGCGTCCACATCGTTGCGGCCGATGGTTACTAGCGCCCTCATGCGGTAGTTCTTGTCTCCCTGGGCAAGCAACTGGCCAAGCACTTGCAGGAACGAATCCGGCGCGGTGAGCCGCAAGTCGAAGCGTTCCCCCAGCGGGCGCGACAGGCGAAGCACGTCCTCGGTCTTCCAGTCCTTCAGCAGTTCCTTCGTCTTTGTCGTTTCGATGTAGTTCTGCTTGAGCTTGAGGATTTCCTGAAGGTCGCGCCCTCCCGTTGCCATTGGGGCTTGGAACACCTTCTCCCCGTTCACCTCGTCGATGAAGAGAATCTTGTCCACCTTGGCGAGCTTGTTGGCGATGTTGACTCCGGCATCCGTCTCCAGACCCTCCACGCCTTCGAAGGCAAGCCGCAGGTTCTTTTCCGTGGCGAGGAATTCCGGTGGGTTGTTGAGTTTCTTCGCCAGCGCCTGGAACATCAGCACGGTCTTGAGAACGCGCTTCTCGTCCATGGTCAGTCGAGACTCCTTGTCGGGGAAGACTTCGAGAATCGCCCTCACCTGGACGTCGAGGTTGCTTTTGCCTGTTTCGCCCGTGCCGCGCATGTTGTGTCCTGTGCGGTAGAAGTATTCCCAGAGCATGTCAACGCCGAGGACTGCGGCGTCATCGGGCGAATGGTTGGCGATGAACCACTTGAAGGCCATCTCCTCCGGGGCGTCGGAGATGAAGGTGAACATGCTGCGCTGGTTCGAGTCGAAGAGCGCCGCGATGTTCTTGAGCGTGAGAGCCGCGTAAGGGTGGAATGGCAGCATGCCCCGAAAGACGTCCTCCTTGACATCCTTGAGCATCTTCGCCACTTTCTGTCGCGGCTCCGCCATCCGCGCGTTGAGCGCGTCGGCGCGCTTGTCCCATTCAGCTTTGAAGGCCGGCTTGATTTTGAGCGCGTGTCCGATGAGTTCGAAGGCGATGTTCTCCGGCAGGCTGATTTCGACAGTCGGCTTGAAGCGGTCCACGATGATGCGGGCGGAGTTGTCATTTTCCGGCAGGAACGAGGTCGTGAAGTGCGTGACGATCACGAGGTTGAACCGCGTCTCCTCCGAGAGTTCCGCCAATGACTGCAGTGTGTCGAGCCGGGTCTTGTTGTTCTTGAAAAAGGCCGAGAACTCGTCCCAGACGAGGATGAGGTGGAGGTTGTTCCCCTCGACCGTCTCCCGGATCCATGCGCCAAGGTCCTCCTTGGTGAAGCGCAGGGCGGTGACGCCTTTGTCCTTGGCGATGCGCCGGATTTCGCGGATCAGCTCGTCCGACGCGGCTCCGCCTTTGAGCGCGGCGAGGATGTCGTCTGCGGTCTTGCCGTTGAAGCAGCCCTTGTGGCAGTAGGGTTCCTCCTTCATGAGGGACTCGAAGTAGGCGCGTTCCGCCTTCCCCTCCAGCCACTTCGCCATGCCGCCGCGAAGCGTCGCGCCCGTGTCATAGGCGACGCCGGCCATGTCCAGAGCCTCCGTCAGGCTCTCGAAGATTGCCTCGATTAGGTCATCCGGGCCGGAAATCGCGTCCGACCCGTGGCGCGCAGCCACGACGATCTTCCGCGCCTTGCGATGGCCGGCGAGCTTCTTCCTGAGGTCGCCTTCGGTCTTGAGCGCGGCGTAGTCGTCGAAGTAGGCGTCGAAGTCCGCGTCCGGGCAGGTAAGCAGACTGCGCAGCGCCCAGACGACCTGGCTCTTGCCTGTGCCGTATGCGCCGTGGACCCAGATAGAATGCCGGTCGTTGGGGCTTGTACGCGCCAGCATCCTCTCCGCGCGCTTCAGCAACGCGACGAAAGTCTTGTGCGGATAGGTTCGTTTCCAGCCGTCCCTGTCGTCCCGTATGGAACTGGGCGAAATCTCAGGGTGGAAGTATTCGATCTGGAAGTAGTCGCTGTAGGTGTTCATGTCACGGCCTCTCTCTTTTACGCAGACTTTACGCACGATTTACGCACGATTTACGCACGAAAGTGGTTCAGTTCAACCCGTATACGTCCCATTTACGTCCCTTTTTTGTTCCTCTATGTTCCTGTTATGGACGAGTTATACCCCTTGCGATGGAATCGGGCGCAATCGCAAGGATGAATTGCAAGTCGTTGGAGAATGGCGAATTGTGCATTGTTTTACGCTTTCGGTTTTGCTGGAGTTATGCATAAGCTTTTACCTCGTTCTTGTTCCCGCCTTGTTCCGTTCTTGTTCCATGCTTGTTCCCGCCTTGTTCCATGCTTGTTCCCGCCTTGTTCCGTTCTTGTTCCGAAAGTTCGTAGAACGCGACACTTCTTGTTCCAGTTCGGACAAGTTCGTCATGTTGAACAAGATTCAAAAGCAATGAGTAGGCTTGTTTCATGCTGAGATGGCACAGGTCCATCACGTCCTTGCGCTTAATCCGGCCCTTCTGCCTCGCGAGCTTCAGGACCATCTGCTCCTGCTCGATGCGGGTCATGCCCGCCTGCCGGACATATTCGGCGTCTCTGCCTTCGCGACGGTACACGGAGGCACCGAGCAGATAGACGCGCGCGGAACCGCGTCCCTGTGTTTCAACGAGACCGCGCTCAACAAGGGACTCCGCCCAGGGCCGTGCTTCGTCGGCGGGGCGTTGCAGCGCCTTGGCGAGATCGCCGATGACAAGGTGGCGGCCGTCACGAAGAGCGGACAGCACGACCAGGGATTCAAACGGAAGGGACTTTCCGATTTTGGATTCCTCCTCGTTAAGCATGTCGAGGAAGGCGAAGTCCGGTTCGGCGTTCGCGATGAAGAGGACGACGGACGTGGATGAGGTCCGGCCATAGTCCGGCCGCGGGCGACCGAAGCGGAGCGTCCCCTCGAAGATGCGGTCGATGCCCCGCCCGGTCCGCTCCGCCAGTCCGATGCGTTTGGCGATGTCGGCCAGCAGCGGATTCCGGGGTCGTGGTTCAACTGTCAGGAAGTTCTCGAGCGTGACGCCCTCGACGAAACCGCCGGGATTGGAGACGGTTAGGCCGCGCTCGTCAATCCGCACGATGACGGTGCCGAGACGAGCGTAGTCGCGGTGGACGATCGCGTTCACGAGGGCCTCGCGGAAGCCGACCGGATCGTAGGTTGGGACGGCCATCCTGAAAAGCCCCCGCATGACCTCGCGCTCTTCGATTCGCGCCTTGAACCGCAGCTCGAAGTCGTCGAACGCCTCGACGACCGGCTTGCGCGTGAATTCATTCACAAGGACATCCGTGCCCGACAGAACCTGGAAGGCGAGCTCGTAGGTCGGCACATGTTCCCGGATGGTGGCCTCGTCCGTCAGGAACAGGACCCCGGAAAGCGTCAGCATGCGCTTGCCGCCGAATTCCCGAACCAGTCCGAGCGCCTTGTCGAATTCCCCGTCCGGAAGATCAAGAAGCGCCTTGTCTGCATGGACGTTGCGGCGGATAGCCGCCCGCATGCGCTCCCGCTGGAGCGGGTTGGCGGACGAAAGCGGCACTTCGGACATGGGCTGGGCCGAAAAGTCGACAAGCCTGAGCCGCGAGAGGCGCTGCTGGATTTCAAACGGGTTCATCGGGACGTTTTCCGGCGTCCCGTCCGCCTTCAGACGACGGTTGGCGTAGTAGCCGTCGGTACTTCCGACGAGACCTGTGGCCCTCGGGACTTCGATGGCGAATACGGGATGACCGGCCAGCAGAACTTGGGAGACGGCGACATGCAGCGACGGTACTGTCCGATTGGCGATCATGGCGGCGGGCGTGCCGCGGCCGACATGATTTCGGTGGAGACCCGTGACCTCGGCCGTGCCGTCCTCCACGCCTTGGACGATGACCCCGCCATCGGTGTTCGCCATGGCGACGACGGACTCGACGAGTTCCCTGTCCGGCAGGCATGTCCTGTCGCTCTTGAACTCGACCGTAAGCGTCTCGCCGCCGGCGATGATTTTCGCGAGGGTGTCCGCAGTCATCATATTATCCCTCCCCGAAGAGTTTCAGGACGTCCTCCGCCGTCTTGTCCTCCGAAAGACGGACAAGCTCAAGGTCGTGCGTGGTGGTGAAGGAAAGGAAGTCTCCGTTCGAGTGGGAGAGTCCGTTCAGAATCGGTTCGCACTCTTCGCGCGAAAGGGCGAAAATCTGCGCCGGGCTTACGCCACCCGATTCGACATCGAAATCCAGAAGACGCGAAAGCGTGAACTCGTAGTATTGCCCGCATTCCTCCGCAAAACGATACAGTCCGTAGAGGAAAACCAACGGCGAAGGCGAAACAGGCTTCGTGCGCGTAAGGGAAAGAATGTCACGTCCTTTCGTTTCCGTATTGCCAAAATGAAGTCGAGTTCCAAGAGGAATGTCGCACAAGCGTCCAAAAGCGCGAATAATAGCCATTACACCGTCTTTCTTCAATCCAGTAGCGGCAATCATGTCATAGAGTTCTTGCCGAGAATAGGCATGCTCAACCTCCATGTTTCGCACATACCACGCAATCTGCGGATTTCCGTTCGCAAGATTCGTTAGAATAAGACTCCAGGCATCCACGGAGTTCGATTCAAGATTCTTTGCTAAATCAAAAAAGGGTGTTGTCACATTTTTCGCAATCAATCCAGAGTCAGAAAGAAAACGTTTGAAGAAGGCTATCTGCATTGGACCAAGTGTATTGTTTTTGATGAAATCTGAGCCTTGTGAGAAGAAGGTGGAAATCCATTCAGGCATTGGCGCATGGGTGGCAAAGGTATTGATGCTCTTCATCTGTACTCCTTCGTTGAGAGGCTTGTTCAAACAATGAAAGACCTGGCATCCTTTTTCAACTGTATGACACTGACCGCAATGAATACAGTTTTCGATATGGAGACCATTCCTAAACGAGAGGGCGCCGGCTCGACAGTTTGCCTCGCATTCGCCACACTCCACGCAGTAGGCAGCCTTAACGAAGCATTGCTTGAGCTTTTTGCCAAGTGTTGTCTTGGCAAGTTCGACGGGATAGGAGACGGAAAAATGCGGTAGTGCATGAGGGACGTGATTCAGTGCATCCTCAGCTGGAACAAAGCTTGGCTCACTTTGGTCTTCTTCAGTTGGAGATTCCGCTTCCTCCACCTTAAGGTCAATCAGCTCACCGAGCGTCTTAAGCCATTCGCGCCAGTTCGTAGTCGGATTTGAAACGGCAAGAACAATTCGTCCATCCTTAATTGTTTCCGAAATCTTCGAGTTGTTATCGCGTATGTCTCGCCCGTTTTTCCTTGCTACCCATCCCGCGCCATTGATGTAACCATTCTCATCTGGGAAAACGCTCGTCTCGCGAATAAGCCGCATGTAGACCTCAACATTTTCCTTGTAGGCCTCGTGCTGAAACCAATCGGATTTCCCGCCAGCGCCAAGCGGGCAGAAGAGGCAACCTACTCGTGCCATTCCTTTTCGATAAGCGGCGTTCACAACGAGACTACGGGAAAAGAGATAAAGCCAAACCTCGGCGCTCGTCCATTCAAGCATCGGGTTAAAAGAATACTGGCCCTTCTGCTTTTTCCCAAAGTTTTCGTAGTCGTATTCGGCGCGGGATTCGCTTTCGTGTCCGCGAACACCGACAAAAGCCATGCCTGTGTAGTCGCGCTTGCCAAGGACTTCGCGTATCTTGAGCGTCTGCGGAACGGATTTGTGGACGGTGCAGCACCATCGGAGGACACGGGAGGGCGGGCCGAAGAGCCGCCAGCTCTCCTCGGGCTTGAAGCGGGACTCGGCGCGGTAAAAGGCGATGTCCTCCGCCTTGCAGCGCTTCTCAACTTCGTCCACGGCGTTGTAAGTGTCGGGGAACTCCATGCCAGTGTCGCCAAAGATAACCATGAAAGCTGTGTGCGGTAGGGCTCGGCCCACGAGTTCAAGGAGGGCGACGGAGTCCTTTCCGCCGGAGAATGCGACATGGAAGCAGTCGAGCTTCTTTTCGTACTTTCGGTAAACATCGTAGATCTTGCGGATGGTGAAGGTTTCCAGCGCCTCGATTCGGATGCGGTTCTTCTCCAACATCCGCGCCATGTCCACAGGTTCAAGCACCGATCCTTCCGGCAGGAGGGCGTTGCCGGCCTCGTCGCGTTCAAGCTCGATGGATGGTTTCTCGTAAAGCGAGCCGCCAACGGTTTTTGCGACTCTCTTTCCGCGATACCAGTAGAAGTTGGCCTCCGCCCAGAGGTAGGGAGTTGGGCATTCCGGGTCGAATTTCCAAATCTTGTCGAAGCCAAGAAGAGCGAGTTCCTTCGACCAGACGGGGCGCGGCTCCTTGGAAAACTGGGAAAGTTCGTCAGCGAGCAGCAGCCCTCCTGTTTCGGGGTCGTGCGAATAGGCGTACATGGCTACTTCGCCCCTTTCATTCCGCCCATCCTGGCGGCAATCTCAATCAGCATCTCGACTCTCCGGCGCAGGATGCCTCGTTGGGCGACGAGGAAGTCGCCCACGGCCTCTGCATCCGGCTCGACGCCCGCTTCAAGGGCGGCCCGGGCGAAGACGTCGCGCCAGTCGTTCAGGCCGGCGCCGCGCCGGACGACAACCCCGCAGACATCCTTCGTCCCCGCCGACGCTGTGTGAAGCATGAAATCCGCGCTTGCGCGTCGCAGATAGCCTTCCAGCAGAAAGAGGCTCCACGCATGGCCTGGTACGGCGGGGAAATCGGAGAAGGAGGCGATTGCGCCAAGCGGGGCCACGTCGCCGGGACAGAACCCGCGGATGGCGGCATCGGTTCCCGGCACATCGAAGGCGATTGTCCTTGGCGAGACAAACGTGTCCCCATCCACACGGACCATCTCCTCATGGAGTGCGGAGATCGTCCGCCAGAGCGGTATGCCGCATTCCTTGGCGAGAGCCTCCGCTTGGGCAAGGGATACGGTGGCGTTAGAGCGGCAGAACGCGCGCAGAGGAAGAAGCGCGTCGGCCTCGCGGCCTTTTGCGATGATGACGCCTCCGTGGAGATCGTAATCGTCGGCGAGGTAGCGTCGGAAGAAGACTCGGCGCAAGGTTCCCGTCTCAAGCGAAGGGGGATTAAGCGCCGCGCTTGTGGACAAGTCCAGTTGGGTCAGGGGGATGAACCCGTTCTCACTGACTTCGCGGCCGCAGAGGCGGACTGCGCACTCGGCCTCGTCGTCGTCGAAGGCGATGCGCGACAGTCTGGCATAGGTGTCGCCTTGGTTCCAGATTAAATCCTTGTCGGCCTTAAGGGCGTCGCGAATGTCGGATTCGTCAACAAATTGGAATCGGGAGGCGAGCGTTCCGGCGGCTATGACGGACTCTTCGGCGGTGGCGGATGCGACAGCCTCGACCAGATTCGCAGTCCGTCCCTTCGGGGCGAAAAAGGCTTCACCGATTTCGTAGGCGTCCGCGCAAGTTTCAAGCAGGGTTCGGCGAAGAATTTCCGCGCTTCGGATTCCCGCCTGCATCAGCGCGCCGGCCTCGCGTTCCATCACCACCTTGAAGGAAAAGATGCCATGGTCATCGGCAAGGAGCCGGTCGACAATCTTCCGCCATTTGCCTTTTGCGGAAAGTTTTGGAAAGACCTTCCCATCGTGTTCGAAGCCCAGTGACGGAAGGGCCGATGCCAAATCAAAATCGTTCGGCAACTCCTCGTCAAACCATTGAAGGAACAATTTCCTGAATTTCATCTGGTCGATGAAATCGCGGGGCCGGAATCCGTTCGCAAACTCCGCTTCCAGAAGTTCGGCAAGCCTTGATTCGATGCCGTTCACAGCAATTTGCACTCCTGAGGGTGTCACAGAGTTCTCCTTGTTCCGCCAGCGCGCAAGCAACTTGTCGAGGCGGGCCTTGTCCCTTTCAAACCATTGTGCCGTTACGAACACGGTTTTTCCCCGGCGGGTGGCGGGGTCGCCCCAGAAGAACGGCTGATGTACCAAGGCAAACACCGGCGTGTTGTGCCGGGGTGTCATGCCAAGAAGGGCGCGGGTTCCGTCCAATGTCAGCAATTGGTTGAAATCCTCGTCCGGGATGCGATCTTCTGCAAGCGCCGCGAACAACTCACGCTTCGGGTAGGCCGTGTACGGTTCCTTCTTCGCAAGCTTCGTCGTGTGATTGGTGGATGCGGGAATTTCAGGCGATGACGGCTGAACTTGCTCATGAGGCTTCGGCTTCGCAAGCTTCGTCGGGGGCTGCGGGAGAACGGTATGGCAACTGTTGCAAAGGGCTGTCTCGGCGAAGTGCAGATAGTGATTCAAAGGAGACTTCAGCCAGCCGTTGCTTCTTTTGTCCTCCGACAGATACTCGGCATTCTCTCTGAGAGTCGTGGTGGCGGACTGCAACTGGTCGAGGGCGACGATCTCGAAGATGGTGGATTTCACCAACCCCATATCGGCAAGAATCCGTGAAATTTTACGTATGCCTGTTCGACATTTTTTAGCATTGTTGTCAGTCGAGATTTCAGCAACATAACGCACGAATGCATCTTCGGCCAACGTAGGAATCGATGAAGAAGGCTGTGTGACCGAATCACTCGTTACTACCTTTGCGGGCTTGGCGTGAGGCTCTTCTTCAAGACTCAAAAGCGGGGCCGCCGTCGCAACATGTGAGGCATCATATATAAGTGTGGCTTTCTCTAGCGGATAGCCACATGCTTCAAGCAATTTCCGCGTTCGGACAATGATGCCCTTGGAGCCTTGGTTCAATTCGATCCAAAGGCCTTTATCCAACTCGCATGGGCGCGTCATTCCATGGTTTGTATGCCCGAACCATGTGAACAGCCTGACAGCAGAAAGGAGCGCTTGATGGTAATGGTAGCTTTCCAGTAATGCACGAGCGGCTACTTCTAGAACTTTCGACCATACAGGCGTTTCATACGAGGCTGCGCCAAGACACAACGCCTTTGGCTTGGCGTCAGTCAAATCTGGAAACGATTGTGAAAACGCGATGGTGGGCATGATAAAGAGAAAATTACCTTATTAGTATAGCAAGTTTGAAGTGTATCCGGTGGGAAAATGCTTTTCGGAGGTGATGTCCCCTTCCCTCCCGCAACCCTCGACTCCTCCATGTACCAGCGGCGCACCTCGGCGTTCCCGACTTGGAGTAATGTCCTGTAATGCGACCAGCCGCCAAGCCAAACTGCAAGGTCGCGTTTTGTGGCGGAAAACGAATCAAGTCGACAGAAAATTTTCAACTCCACGCCAGAAATATTCGACTCCACCCCTGACTCTCCCCCTGACTCTCCCCCTGACTCTGCCCACTTGTCTCTTGGGGAGGGACTAGCCGTTTCCGCCGGGAACGGGAGTTATGCAGGGTTATGCAGAAGTTATGCAAGCGCTTTACCCCCGTTCTTGTTCCTGTCTTGTTCCGTTCTTGTCCATTTTCGCAGACTTTTCGCAGACTTTTCATTCGAGGGATCCTTTTATGGGAGGGCGTAGGTTGTCGATTTCCCACTTCCTGTTTTTTCATCCCGGATATGGGATAATGTGGTATCTTCATTAGTACATAGCCAATCCGATTTTTCATGGAATCGAAGTGCGCAATGCCAACACTAGTGCTGACACCAACTAAGAAGAAATCGCCAAAGATCCGGCCCGATGACGGGTCGGGGTCGATTCTCGGCTGGGACTCGCAGGTCGTTCTGTTCAACGACGACGAGAACACCTTCGAGCATGTCATCGACTGCCAGACGCACTCGGACCACATGGAGCACTTCGGCGCCGCCTTCATGCCGCGCGAGGAATACCTTCGGCGACTTGAATCCACCGTCGCCGCAGGCCACGAGATCAACTGGCTGAGCGTCGGTGTGTCGACGGGCTCTTGAAAATCGCGCGTTGTTGTTGTATACTTAATTTTCACGATTTTATGAGGAAAAAGCATGTCGCT
>JAEEGL013975390.1_pt1 | contig 19514 bp, 24 predicted proteins | sample 9134231 | NCBI WGS metagenome assembly JAEEGL01 (sample SAMN16246548, study PRJNA631951) | gut metagenome | biome: gut microbiome; feature: rumen; material: fiber-attached | host: Bos | place: Iran: Karaj | collected 2018-10 | reverse complement strand
ATGCCTCTATTCCTATATTTTAGTTAATTTATTCATTATTGATTTATTCCTTACTTTTAATTATTTTATTTATTACTTATTACTTACTATCTTAAATCTGCTTTAATAACACTACAACAACTTATATTACTTAAATAAAAAAACGCCTTAAAAACGATTTTAGCGATTAATCTTAAAATAGCCTTATTTTTTTTAGACAGCAAACTATATGGCTAATTTCTAAAAACGGCTTAAAATCGATTCTCGTGCGTCAATTTTTTAGCAATTTTGGAGCTGAATCCAAGTTGCTGCAATAATTACATAGATTTATACAAATCATTAAAATTTACACATTTAAATAGTATATATGTATAAAAATACAATTATAAACTTATATAAGTCTTATAAAATAAAGACTTTAGTAATTGTAAATTAAAGTATCAATTATTTAAATGATTAGTTTTATTAGTTAATTATAAAAATGTCTTAAAAAGGATTTTCAGAGGTCTAGATTTATAAAATAATTATAATATTTGAAATTATTATTAAGAAATTCATCAAATAACAAATGTTCGTTTTTTGAAATTTTCCAAAAATACTCTATTCCCTCCTACTCTACCGTTTTTTACTAAGAAAAACTTTTATTTATATAATTAAATATATTTTTTTATTGTATCAGCTATTTCCTTAATCTTGTTCTCTTGTTTCTTTATTTCATCTATATTTAATGCTTTAAAGCTAAACTCATTTATTATATCTATAGATAAATACTTTGAAAAACCTTTTATTGCTTGATGTAATTCTTCTTTTGTTCCATTTTCTTCTCCACCTCCAACATAGATAAATATTACCTTCTTATCTTTTAATTGCTTACTTTTATATAAAGGGTGTAATCTGTCCATAAAATTTTTAAATAAGCCAGATACATTATCAAAATAATTTGGAACTCCAAATATAATTAATTCTGATTCTATTAGTTTATCTATAATTGAATTAATATCATCTTTTATAATGCATTTTTTATTATGATGACATGCTAAACAGCCTTTGCAATATTCAATATTTTTATTTTTTAATAATATTATGTTACTATTGTCTATATGTTTATTTAAATAATTTAAAATAAAATCAGTATTTCCTTTTCTGTTACTTCCTGATATTAATAATACTTTTGACATTTTAAATTCCTCCTATTAACTACTAGATATATAACATTTCAAATGCATTGTATTATTCAAATGTATTTAAAATGTTATCCTAATTTTATTCATTCAAAAAGTTCATAACTAAATCTATAATTACTTCTTTTTCTTTTGGATTTGATTCAGCAATTAGAAGTGTTAGAGCTGCTAAAGTATTATTGTCTATTGTTTGTCTTCCGGTTTTTATATAAAATATCATAAAAATTTAGAAAATATATAAATAATGTTGCTGCAATACGCTTATTTCCATCTGCAAAAACATGGTTTTTTACTATCAAATATAAGAAATTTGCTCCTTTTTCTTCAATGCTTTTATAGATATCTTGTCCTGCAAAGCTTTGATAAATATTTCCAATAATTGATTCTAAACCTTTATCTCTTTCTACAGCAAATAGGTCACTTTCTTGATTAAATCTTAGCTTTTCAATAACTTCAAGGCAGTCTTCATATTTGATCATACGCTCATCAGTGTTTCCTTTAACTTTCTTTAGAGTCCTGTGATCATAATCATCTAATAAATCTAATGCTTTTGAATATCCACCAATAACTTTTAAAATTTCTTTTGCATCATCACCTTTTAAGCGTTCATCAATTCTATTAGCTATATCAATTAATTTTACAGTCTTTTCTAAGTATTCTAATCTTCTTTGATTTATAGCATAGCCTTTTAACATATAGTCTTTTAAAATCTTATTTGCCCATCTTCTAAATATAATACCATTTTCTGATTTTACACGATAGCCAACTGAAATGATAACATCTAAATTATAGTATTCTACATTATATGTTTTTCCGTCACTTGCAGTTGTCGCAAATTTTGCGACAACTGAATTATCATCTTTCAATTCCTCATTTAATGCATTATTGATATGCTTACCAATTGTCTTAATATCTCTGCCGAATAATTCAGCTAATTGTTGCCTGTTTAGCCACACAGTTTCGTCCTTTAAGTTTACTTCTAATTTTACTCCTTGATTTTCAAACAAAATAATTTCATTCTTTTTTTCGTCCATAAGAACACATCCTTTTTTATAAATTTAGTCCTTATTATTTATACTACTACATTTAAAACACATTATTAATTAATTGCGAACTAGTGTTCTAATTATATTAGATATTATAATATTTGTCAACAAATTTCATAAAAATTTTCAATATAATTTTTATAAATTTTTCAAATTAAATGTACCACCCTTTGTCTTAAAAGATGGTACAAAAAATAGCCCAGTATAAAAGTTTTGTACAATAAGAGATAGGAGTAAAATATAAAGAACTCCATTTTGGTGTCCCCTTACAATTTCAGCTCTTCCTTATATATAGCCACTTTTAAGTCATATAAGTTATCTATTTTTAATTTAAATTGTCTTATTTTAAATCCTAGTAATTCATTATATTATACAAATCATATCATTTTATATAATATGTTTTTTTCTATAATAATTTCTTAATTTATTACAATTTTTTTTACTATAAAGAAGCAACATGCATTGCATGTTGCTTCTATTTCCTCTTAGACAGAAAGAATAAATCATTATCTGTTATTAACATCTGCCAAATCCATTATTGCCTTACACGAAGGACAATAATTTGCAAATAAAGCTTCCTCCTCGCTCAGTTCGTGTCCGCAATAGGAACATGTATAAATCTTACGAGGGATTCCACCATTATAAGCCCAATAGGCATGTTTTTCCGGTTTGACTATTGTTCCTGGAGGGATTTTTTTCAATTCATCCTTTAGGAACGAAATGACATCGGTAATATACTTCTCCTTATAGAAGTATTTTCCTTCATACGTAAACCGAACTCGTTTAGATCTGCTCTGAAAATAGTCCCACTGTTCGATGTAACATAAATGCGGCAATCCATGGACTTCAAGACTGTTTTCTCCATAATAGCGAATGCCAGGTTCAAGTTTACAGTATCGAGTGTCTTTGTGGGTTGTTCCTAACCCTTCGTCGTTAATGATCTTAGCAACTTCTTGTAGTGTATAACCAAATTCTTCAATAATCCAATCAGGCGCCATAATTATTCCTCCTAAGTGTCTGGTGGTAATCCATATTACATGTTTTACCAATACTCAAGTAACTTAACATTGTAATTATAACAAATTATTTAAATAATGTCAATTACTACATTGATATGCATCTTCAGAATATATAGTATTTATAATAATTGACCATATAAATAATTTTTTAGCTACAACTTTTAATAATTCTTTCATCTATCTTTCCCTCTATTTTTAATTATTATATTCTTTCTTAATATCTTTTATAAATTCAGGTAAATTAGTAAATGTAGCTATAATACCTTTATTTGTAAGTGCAAAAATATCTCTAGTTTTTTTATCAATTTCTTCTTTTACAGCTTTAGGAACTTTAATTGTTATTCCTGCTTTTTTATATTCTTGCTCTATGTATTTTTCTAGAGTTGGAAACATATTTTGAATTAGGAAAACTGCTTTCTTTCCTGCTAAATTTCTTGCAAATACAAAATTATTTGGTTCTATTCCCTTTTTAGATTTTATAGCATTATATACTTTTAAATATTTATCATATTTAGAAGACATAGGTACAAACCAAAGTATATCTTTATCTACTTTATCTCTAAAACAAAAATAAGTTGGTCTTTTTGTACCAGCTTCTTTGTTTTCCATCAGATGATACTTTGGGTTATACTTTTCTATAAATTCATCTTTTATAAAATATAATTTTCCTTCAATTATTTCCATTTTACTCCTTATACAATAATAAGGGAGTGCGAAACTCCCTTATTTATTCACCAGTGTATTTTCTCCTTGCCAACTGGGTGGCTGATTAATCGATTATCTAGGGTATTTTACTCTTCGCCTCCTAGTAGGCAGTTTTTATTTATATAATAATTATAGCATTAAATGTGTCGAATTGTCAATAAATTTAGAGAATATTCCTAAAATTATTATATATAAATATTATATGATATTTTTAATATATGATACACATATTTATAAAATGTCCGCCTTTTTGTATCAAACAGAGGGACAAAAAGTAGCTATTATAAAAGTTTTGTGCAAAAAGGAATAGGAGTAAAATATATGGGAGAGGCCTCTTTCGGTGTCATACAAGCTATTGCTATATCTACGCTTTTAGAACTTTATAGTCTATTATTTAGACAATATACTGCAGCAACCCAACAATAAAAACAATTATTTTTTTCATAAGCTATGAGATAAGCAACATTATCTTCATTTACATATGCAGATAGTATTAAGCTATCTCTGTTATAAATTCTTTTTTGCAGTATTCTACCGTTCCACATTCATGTCTATCAAACTCTGGAATTTTATTAAAAATCTTTAATGCTTCCTTTAATGTAGTTTGTTTAACAGATATATCCATGTTAATTAACCCCTTAAATTATTCACCTGTTTCACTGTGTGTTGTAACTGCAAGCACAAATGCACAAATTCTTTTAAAATGTTTCCTCATTGTTAAAGGTTTTGCAATCCTATCTTCCATATTTTTTGCTCTAAACTTTACATTAAAATATTGTTACTAATCTATAAAGCATATTCTACTATATTTTTGTTTTATTTGCAAAAAATAACATTCAACATCTCAATGTATTATTCATTAAGAAAATCTATATTAGTTTTAATATTTTAATCATTTATCTATTAGTTTAACATCTATATCTTCATTGTCAGCAATTAGAGTTTGTTCTCCTACTACTTTAGCAGAAATAGTAAATCCATCGTAGTTTTCAGCGATAACTTGATCTTTTGATGTTGCTATCCATTTCCAATAAAAAGTAATTTCTTTTTGACTTTCACTATTAAGTTTTAATGAAATATTTTTTGTTTTTATATCAAATAATTGATTATCTGAATATGTATTATCTAAATATATTTTTAAAACTTGAGTTTCTACGTCAGTATTTAGAAAAAATTCGTTTAAAGAAATTGTTGCTTCTGCTGGTACATTTGAATTATTTTGAAGTAATAATTTAAAAGTTCCCGTTGAATTCGGAGCTATTTTTTCTTCGTTAGAATCTGATTTTATATTTATATCAAAAGCCTCTCCCTCTTTTTTATCGTTAACTTTGAATTCCCATTTTGCAAGCTCTATATCTCCAGTTCCATTTATAGTGCTTGAATACCTTGCGTAAACATCCGTTATTACACTTAGCAATAAAATTGCTAAAATTACTGAAATTAAAGTTATATAAATTAATTTTTCTCTTTTTGTTATTCTATACATATTATATTTCTCCTTTTAACTCTTTTATATATTCTAATGATTCTTTTATTCTTTTGTTTAGTATTCGTTCTTTTTTTCTTATTTTAACAACTTGCCAAATCAAAAAGATAACAATAACTGTAAGTAATGAACATATTAAACCTACAGGAGTTTTTATAAACATTGCTATATTTCCTACTTTATCAATTTTTTTATAATAAATGCCTTCAATGCTTTCAGAATAAACACTTAATTTATCTTCACTTTTATTATTATCTCCTTTTGTACGAAAAATCAAATTGTTATTGATAGTTTCTTTTTCAATTATTCTATGTAAAGTAATAATATCTTCATTATTATGCCTGAATGCAATAATATCACCTACTTTTAGTTTCTCTGGACTAATCATCTGTATAAACGCTAAATCTCCAATTTGAATTGTTGGTTCCATAGAGCCACTTAAAATAATAAATGGTTTTATGCCAAAAATATCTGGAACTTTTTTGGGATTACGCATTTTTTTCACAATAATTATTAGTGATAATATAAGTAAAATAATTGAGATTGTAGTTATAAAATATAATATAAAATCTATTATTCTACTAATTAATGACTTCTTCTTTAGTACGACTAAGCTGGTTTCCATCATTAATTTCATAATTTTTTACATAACTCCTCCTTTCTGAATATTTTAATTATACTTCTATATTTTAAATAAGTAATTTACTATTTTAAAATATATCTGTAAATTTCTTTTTCAAGTACGACATAAAACCATGCTTCTTGTTTATCAGGGACTTGATAATAAAGTATTGGTTTAAAAGCTTCTTCTGAAAGTTTGAATAATTCATTTATGTCGCTTAATTCTATAATATTTTCACCATATATGCTATTATTTGAATCTACTTTTATAATCTTATCTCCACATGCACTAAGTATCTGATTAAGTTCAAGTTTATAGATATTAGTAACTCTATTTTTATTTTTTGTTTTTTTCTGTAGATTTATTACCGTGTATACAGAAGCTATTGCAAGAGTAAGCCATCCAATATTTTCTATTATATTTATCGGCTTTGTTGCTTTTACTTTTCTTGTTTCATTTTCTTCTTTTTTATCATTAAAATTTCCTGTAATTTTTGTTATTTTTTCTCCTAAACTAATTTCCATTTCGTTACTATAGTTTTGGACTATCATCTCTTCATCAACAAAGGCTGTAATATTGGCTTCAAAAACAACATATAGCTTTGATGAAATTGCAAGCTGCATCTCTTCTATAAAATCTGTTACCAATTCATCAAATTCATTTATATCTATATCTATTTTTTCATTTATTTCTATATATTTCTCATTTGTGCTCTTTTCTTTTTCATTAAGTAGAATGTATTCCTTATTCCAAAACTCCTCCTCTTTTCCATTGGATGAATAATTTGATTTTAGAATACCTTTAATTTTATATGTAACATTAATTTTTTTTGCAGTATCTCCCTCATATTTATAATTAATCTTTGTTTCTATGTTATCAATTAAATCTGTAACAAAAGACTGTTTATCTTGTATATCTTTAACATTCATATATTTGTTTTTTTTCAATGAGACTTGATTTTCTTGTTTGAAAGTTGATGTACTTTTGTATATAACTTTTTCTATTTCTTCACTTTTGGCTAAAACAGAATTTGCAATAATTTTGCCTATAGAAAAAATAATACAAAATCCAAAAACAATAAATAAAGTATTTCTTAAAGATGTTCTCAATTTTTTCTTGTGTCTACTTTTTTTCCTTTTTATAGCCATTTTTCTCTCCTATTTTCCGGTTTCTACAAGTATTTCTTTATCTGATGACATCATATTATTTAGCCATACAGAAGGTATTCCTATATATTTTACTTTAAATATAATTTTACCTATAATTTGATCTTTTGTAACTACATTTGCATCTTCAGAGTTATTATTGTCTCCCTTTGTTTTTATATATACCTCTCCATCTTTAGTTTCTTTGCTTGTAATTCTGTGTATAATAAATTGGTCTTCCAATTGATACTCTATTACATCTCCTATTTTAACATCATTAATTCCACATTTTTTTATTAACACTACATCTCCTACATTAATGCTCGGATACATACTTGCTGTAGCAACCGCTTTTGGTTCTACCGGAAAAAGTCCAGTTGCAAAACAAGCTACAAGCACAAATATAACTGCAAATAATATAGTACTTTTATAATCTGATTTTTCATTTTTTTCGCGACCTAAAACTATATCTCTATCATCTTTTTGCATTTTAATAATATAATAAAAAATTAATGGTATAATTGTATCTAAAATAGCTATCAAAATCCATGGTGAATTAGGTAATAGTGGTGATATCCAATAAAATAAATTTATTGTCATTTCATATACCACAGTACTTTTATATGTGTATTTACTCACTATAAAAGTAAATAATATATTTTTTATAATAGTTGGTAAAACATCGGAAACAATCTGTTTAAACATAAGTGAAGCATTTCCAAATGATTTTATCAAAGTAGCTAAATCTATTTCTATAAGTGTAAATAATATTGTAACTAAAACTAAAACTAAAGTGTAATTTTTTTTTCTCGTATTGCTAATAATTTTATATCTTATATATTCTCTGCATAGAATCATTACCCCCGTAACCCATATATTAGTTAGTATTCCAATAATAGTAATAGAATACGGGTTCTTACCAAAGGTAACTAAAAAGCCAAAAACAGAATATATTGCAATATATAGTAACGCAATAACAGCAGATATTTGAACCATTTTCCTATCTTTACTTTTATTTATATATTTTGAAGATGTTGTAAATAATATGACTATTGAAAATATAATCCAAAAAATAGGATTAATAATATAATAAAAAGCACTTGAATTCGGAACTATATATTTTAAAACTAAATAAATTAAAATAATGCTTAAATAAATCAAGTTTTCACCTACTCTTTAAATTTTTAGTAAATAGTTATAAATATAATATTATATATACAGTAGTGCACCTTTAAACACGCTTTATGTAGAAGGTTGATATTCACCAACTGCTTGTTCATATTCTAATGTAGCAGCAAAATTTATAGCTTTATTAGCTTGTATTGTTGAATCTATGTTCCATTTTACTATAAGTTTTATATTCCACATTTCATTTACATTTAAAGTTTGTCCAATTCGTGACGAATCTACAAAAATAACGCTAATATCTTTATCATTATTACCTTTAAATGTGATATTCTTAAGTTTAGCAGGCACTGTTCCGTTATTTTGTATAACTGCCGAAATTGTTGCTCCAGCACCAGGATATTTCATATCTTTAATATTTATTGTTAGAGTATTTTTATCTTCAGATATTTCTGCAACAGACTCCAAAGCATCTATACCTTTTGCATCTATGATTTTACTACTAATAAATTCAACATTAAATTTACCATTAGCATTTGCAGTACCTGTAATTTTTAAGTTGCTTGAAAATGAAGCATAACCAATTGAAATTCCAGAAATCAGAAGCAATACTATCAATATAAAATATTTATTATTTTTCTTTTTTCGTTTAACTCTCATATTTTTAAAAAACCTTATTGACTATGTTTTCCCTTTCTTTTCTTCTTTGACTTTGGAGTATAGTTATATTCTAAGTCATTACTATTACATATATTAAATGGCGACATATCAAAGACAATTTTAAATTCTTTAAATTCATCCATATTGTTATGTTCAGCACAATAAATATACTTTTTAAATTGTTCTTCTGATTTGCAACCAGATATAATTGCAGGATTAAGCTTAGAATTAAACATAACAGAAACAGCAATTTTAAATGCTTCAATTTTAGATTTCATTTCAATATCTCTCATTAAGCAATATGTTTCTCTAAATCTGGAAATTGTTTGATTTTTATATTTGTCAAGTGATACTATATATTCTTGATTTATAACATCAGTTAAAGAATTATATTCATTTGGATACTCCTTATAATATTCTTCAAGTTCTAAAACTGTATATGGTAAAAAAACTTTATTTGTTTTTTCGGAAATAATTAATGTATCATTATCCTTTACATCTGAAATTAATTTGCATACTGAAGAAACTTCATTATTATTGTTTTCTTCTATATTACTCATTAATTCTTCTATTGATCCTTGAATTTCATTGATTTTTTCATGATTTTCAAATTTTTCTTGAAAATCATTTTTTTTATAGAAATTTTTTATTAAATTTAATTGTTTACTTATGTTTTTTATTGTGTTTAAAATATGTTCCTCTGTATATATTTCTTTTTTTCCTTCTAAATCCATTATTACTAATATTCCTTTCAAAATTTTATCCGCTTAAATCTTTTATATAGAAACATTAATTTTTTAAAGTTTATCATATCTTTGCCTAAAAATCAACAAAATCCAACAATAAATATATTACATTTTTGTAACAAAAATGTAACATATTTGTTATTGAAAAGCTTATTATTTAATGATATATTATAAAAAAAATAAAGGAGGATAAAAATGGCAAAAACAAAGAAAAAAAATCATTTACTTTTACTTCTTTTGATATTATTGGTATCAATATCTGTAGGTTATGCTGCTTTTGCACAAACGTTATTTATTAACGGTACTGCTACTGCAAATGGTGATTTTAAGCTAAAATTTACAGATGCAAAAATTGAGCCAAATATCGGAGCAGAAGGTTCAACTACTTCAATTTCAGCAAATGGTGAAACTCTTTCAATAGATATGCAATTAAAATATCCTGGAGCAGGTGGTAAAGTTACAGCAACAATCACAAATACTGGTTCTATAGCAGCAAAACTTAACACTATTAATTTTACCAAAGATGAAAGTGAAGATATAATTATTGATTTTCAAAAAGCCGTTGAAGGTGAAATTATCGAACCTCAAGAAACAAAAGAAGTTGAAATCACTGTAAAATGGGCAGAAAATTCTACATCTACAACAGCAAAGCCCGTTAAATTTAATGCAACTTTAGATTATGTACAATACACTACAAACTTTACTGAAAATAACGGATAATTATTTATATTCTTATTTTTAATAAAAATTTTAAAGTATACAAAAAGAGAAGTTTCAATTATCGAAACTTCTCTTTTTGTGTGCATAAAAATATTTACATATCTTCATTTGTTATTTTTAAAGTAGTTCCTTTCGTAACTCTTCTGAACTTTTTTCAGATAAAAACGCAGGTGGAATATCAAAAATTGTTTTTGCTCCATACCATCCATTTTTGTTCATTCTATAAGTAGCCCTTGCAAGTGCAAGTAATACTGAAGAAGTAAACTCAGGATTGGAGTCAAGTTTTAATGAGTATTCTATAATATGGTTATTTCCTTTTCCTGTTTCACCACTATGAATTACAAAACCACCGTGTGACATCTTACTATGATTTTTCATTAATTCTTCTTCTGTTATAAAATGAACTGTAGTATTATATTCATCAAAATAATTTGGCATAGTTTTTATTTCATTTTCAATTCTTTCTTTATCTGCTCCTTCTTCGGCAACAACAAAACATTCTCTTAAATGTTTCTCCCCTGTTTTTAGCTCTGGATTTTCACCATTTCTTACCCTATTCATTGCATCTTCTATTGGTATAGTATATTGTCTGGCATCTTTAACACCTTTTATACGTCTAATTGCATCTGAATGACCTTGGCTTACACCTTTTCCCCAGAAAGTATATGTTTTTCCATTTTGTAAAATAGAATTCGCATACAATCTCATTAAAGAAAACATTCCTGGATCCCATCCTCCTGAAATAACTGAAGTTTTATTTGAAGATAAAGCACTTTCATTCACTTTTTCATAATACTCTGGAATTTTTGCATGTGTGTCAAAACTATCAACTGTATTAAAAAATTTTGCAGCAACAGGTACTTGCTTAGGTAAATCAGTTGCAGAACCGCCACACATAATCATAACATCAACTTTTTCTTTCCATTCTTCCATTTCATTTATACTAAGTACTGGTGTATTTGAAGCTATTTTTAAAGTGCTTGGCTCTCTTCTTGTGAAAATTCCTACAAACTCCATATCTTTAGATTTTTTTATTTCACTTTCGATACCTCTTCCTAAGTTTCCATAACCACAAATCGCAATTTTAATTTTTTCCATATAAACCTCCAAATAATTGAATTTATATATTATCTTTCCCCAAGTTCTTTTAGTTTAAGCTCTATATATTCTTCTAATTTATCTAATCCCTTTTGTTCCTCAGAATCCTCTTTTCCTTCTTCATTGAAGTAAATACAACCTATTTTTTTAAAAGTTTCTAATAAATTCTTCATGCTCTTAAATTGTGCGTTTTTAGTGTTCTTCGGAAATTTAATCACTTGCACATCACTAGATAAAGAATAAGGAGACTGCTCAATATATAGAGTTGAAATTGGTATCATTTTGTTTTTTACAAATTCATTTAAATTATTATATAAACCATCTTTTGGCTTAATCATTAACTTGGTCTCAAGAACTTTTTCCATTTCTTTAATTAGCTTACTAAAAGCATCTCCATGAAATCCATCATGTTCTCCTTTTTCTATTGCAATAACTGTACCATCAGGTGTTATTGTCGTAAGTAAATATTTTTTGAAATATTCCTCATTAATATCTTCTTCTGATATTTTTGGCATTTAATATCTCCCCTTATACTGCTTTTCTAATCTTTTTCATACTTTTTATGTATTTTCATAATTTCATTATCCATCTTGTTTATAATTTTCGCATATCTCACCATCTTTTTAGAATCTGCTTTTGAAAGCTTATTTTTTGCTTTATATTTTAATTTATGTTCTGTGCTTGACCAAAAATCCATTGCCATTGTTTTAATTTGAATTTCTGTTTTTACATTTGCAAAAGCATCACCAATATTAACAGGTGTTTGCGCTATAATGTGATAACCCGAATATCCACTCTTTTTTGGTTTTGTAATATAGTCCTTTTTTTGCAATATTTCCAAATTAGGATTGTCTTCTAAAATCTCTACTACTTTTGGTATATCACTTTTAAAAGGACAAACAACTCTAATTCCTGCAATATCGTCTACATTTTCTATTAAATTTTTATAATTTAAATCATACTGTTTTCTTTTCATCTTTTTAATAATGCTATCTGGTGTCTTTATTCTGCAATTTATATTATTTATAACATCATATTGATAATTATTACTCAAATTATTTTTTATATCTTCTAAATCATCTCTTACTTGAACCATTGCCATTTCGTAAATTCTCATAATCTTTTGAAATTCTTGTTCTTTAACATTTATCGGGACTAATTGATTAGAAGCAAGTGTTGGTACTTCCATAGCGATTCCTCCTCGATTTTTATTTTATAAATATATTGTAATGTAACAATGATTTTATTATGTTTTTTTAGTGAAATAATTTTTCTATTTGGATTATATCATATTGCATTTTTTTTTGCAATAATATATAATTATTTGCAAGAAAGGACTTGATTATATGATACTTGAAGAAGAAAACCCACCATATTTAAATGATTTTTTAGATTACATGATAACTATTCAAAATAAATCAAAAAATACTGTAAAAGAATATAATTATGATTTAGCTACATTTTTAAGGTTTATAAAAATGCATTTTAAATTAACTGATGAAACAGATTTAAAAATGATAGAATTTGCTGATGTCACATTAGATACTTTAAAAAAAGTAAAACTTGAAGACTTACATGCTTTCTTAGGATATTTAACCAAAAATTTTAACAGCAAAGCAACAACTCGTTCTCGCAAAGTGTCAAGTTTAAGAATATTTTTTAATTATCTTTGTCAAAAAAACTTACTTGAAATAAACCCTACTCAGAATCTAGAAACTCCTAAAATTGGAAAAAGACTACCTAGATATTTAACCCTAGAGGATAGTAAAAAGCTTTTAGATATTGCATCAAATGAAGATAATAGAAATAGTGAGAGAAATTATGCTATCACTACCCTATTCTTAAATTGTGGTATGCGTTTGTCAGAACTTGTTGGCATAAACTTAACAGATATTGTTTGGGATGAATGTCAAATGAATGTTATAGGAAAAGGAAATAAAGAAAGAACAATATATTTAAATAAAGCTTGTATAAGAGCATTAGAGGATTATATAAGAGTAAGACCTAAAACTCATTTAACTGCAGATGCAGAAAAAGCCTTATTCTTAAGTGAAAGAAAGCAACGTATTTCTCGTAGAATGGTTCAAGAAATAATATATAGTGAATTAAAACAAGCCGGGCTAGATACATCAAAATTTTCAGTCCACAAATTAAGACATACAGCAGCAACTCTTATGTACCAATATGGTCAAGTTGATATTCGAGCATTGCAAGAACTTTTAGGCCATGAAAGTATATCTACTACTGAAATTTATACTCATGTAAGTAATAATCAAGTAAGAGATGCAGTTGAAAGAAATCCTTTGGCTAATCTATAAATAGAACACTATGTTAATTGTCAACATTAATTGCAATTTAGTAATGGTCTGAAAACATGAAATTTAGACATAAAAAGAGCTGACATATATTCTACATAAATAGTAGTGTCAGCTCTTTCATTTGTTTTAATCTAATCATCTATATTATAGATTAGATTAAGGCTCTGCTCGAATTTTACACATACGATTGTCCTCCTGTATATGCCGTGGATCGGCGCCGGATCAAATTTAATAATTAATCATCATCGACTTTGTGTATTTCATAGCCTTGCCCTCCTAATTTATTTCCCTGTCTAGGGATTAATTATGTAAATATAATATCACATTATGTATACTTTGTCAAGTATTTTATGTGAATTTTTTTTATTTTTTTAATAATTCTGCCAAATTTGCCATCCATTTTATTGCATTCTCATAAGTTTTTTCATCTTCTAAATCCACATCTACCATTTTTAATAACTCAACAGACTTCTTTGTACAACCTTGTTTTAGCATATCAATATACTTCTCTACATATCCTTCTTTATGTTCTAAAATATTTTTTGCAATTACAATTGCACTAGAAACTCCAGTCGCATATTTATATACATAAAAAGGCGTATAAAAATGAGGAATTCTTGCCCATTCATATTTAATCTGTTCATCTATTACTACATCTTCTCCAAAATATTCTTTATTTAAGTCATAATATATTTTATTTAAGTCTTCACTTGTAAGCATTTCTCCTGCTTCTATTTTTGAATGTACAACTTTTTCAAATTCTGCAAACATTGCTTGTCTATAAAATGTTGCTCTAAACATTTCCATTAATTCATATATAAGTTCTTTTTTCTTATTCTCATCTTTTTCATTATTTATTTGATACATCGCAAGTAATATTTCATTAGTAGTTGAAGCAATTTCAGCAACCATTATTGTATAATTTGCATCAATTACATTTTGATTTGTATTTGAATAATATGAATGCATTGCATGTCCTAGTTCATGAGCAATTGTGCTTACATCTCTTTTTTTATTTACAAAATTTGTTAAAACAAATGGATGTACACCATAAACTCCCATACTATATGCTCCGCTTCTCTTATTCTCTTTTTCATACACATCTATCCAGTTGTTATCAAATGCTTCTTTCAATTTTGAAACATACTCTTCTCCTATTATAGAAAGAGCACCAAGGACTTGTTTAGACGCATCTTCATAAGAAATATTGTCATCTTCTACTTCTATTGGATTGACATATATATCATATAAATGCATTTCATCTTTTCCAAGTAAGTCTTTTTTTATTTTCATAAACTCATGATTTACATTTAAATTTTTATGAACCGCTTCTATTAAAGCATTATAAACCTTTATTGTAGCATCATCATTATCAACTGCTCTTTCTAAAGAAGAATTATACTTACGAAGTCTACTAGTAATAGTCGAAGATTTAACTTTTGTAATATATAGCTCTCCTATAGTGTTTAAAAACTCACTATATTTTTTATACATAAGATTAAATGCTTGCATGCGAACTTCTTCATTCTTATCTTTTAAATAATATGTGTAATTGCTATCTGTTAACTCTACTTCTTCCCCATTACTATTTTTTAATTTGCCAAATTTAAACTCTGTGTTTGTTAATATGTCAAATGTATCTTCCATACTTGAAAAAACTTCAGAATAATTAGCTAAAAGCTCTTCTTCTTTTTCAGATAATATATGTTCTTTTTCTTTTAATATTTCCTCTAATTCTCTTCTATATCTTTCAAGTCTGGTATCATTATTCATAAAAGATAAAAGTTTCTCATTTTCGATTCTCGTAATTTCTGGAGTAATAAATGCTGTTGCTTTCTCAAATTCTGTTCCTACATTTTCTACTGTCTTATATAACTTAATATTATTTGAGTTTGCCATATCTAAATGATAGCTTAGCATTCCATAACTATAGAATCTTTCATATATTTCTAAAGTTTCTTCATAAAGCCTATAACAATTATATAGATTATCTGCACTTTCTCCTAATCTTCCTTTGTAATCCACTATTTCTTTTAACTTATTTTGTATTTGATTTTTAGCATCATTAAACTCCTCTTTCGTTTTAAATATATCTTCTAAATTCCAATTCATAATAGCTCCTTTCAAAAAGCATTCTAACATAAATATAACTCAATTACAATATAAAATTATTATATAAAATAAAAAAACAAGGGCCATATGTAAAATTAATGCATTTATTGCTTTAACCTCACGGTCCTTGATTTCAAATTTTTCTCACCATATATTTATCTAAAAAAGCACAAGTCTATAGAAAATATCCTTTAGACTTGTGCTTTTTGAAGGTATTAAATACTATTCTAATTTCTCATAGCTTATCACGTTCTCGTACGTTCCAGTAAGTCCATTTCTGTATCCAATTACAATAAACCGGTATTTTGCATTGTCCTTAATATCGAAATAATCTTCAGCATTGTGAAAACGCTGCTTAACAAAGCTATTTGAAACAGCGAAGACTCGACTTTCTCCATCTTCCAGTTGTGTACTTACAAGTAAAGTATTATCCATCATTTCTTTACCTTTAACAGTAACTATATACTCTTTTTCTTTAAAATAGCCACTGCTATATGTTATAAAGAAAACAACTATAAACATCACTGGAAGAATAATTAATAAAATCATTCTAAAGCCTTCATTCCTTTTCCGCCTAATTTCTTTAAGATCTGTATTCATTTTTACCTCCATGCAATAATGTAATACTACGTGTTCTTTTAATTATATCATACGAATAGAGTTCTGTCAAAGTTTCGCAATGTGCATTCTTATACCTTTTTTAACAATTAGATATTTTGTTCAAATATCTAAACAATAACTATTATTGAATCATATTATATAATATATTGTAAAATGAAAGGAGGAAATGATGAAATTTGGAAGTTAAAAGCAAAAAAATAGGATTTGTACTTACAGGTTCATTCTGTACATTTAAAAAAACTATTCCACAAATTAAAAAGTTAAAAAATCTAGGAGCTGATATTATACCAATAATGACTTTTAATAGCTATAATTTAGATACCAAATTTGGAAAAGCAAATGATTTTATTAAAGAAATTGAAGAAATATCTGAAAAAGAAATAATTCATACTATACAAGATGCTGAACCTATTGGTCCAAAACATTTAACTGATATTATGATAGTTGCACCAGCAAGTGGAAATACAATGTCTAAGCTTGCTTGTGATATTATAGATACACCTGCTACTATGGCAGTAAAATCACACTTAAGAAATAATTTGCCTGTTGTAATTGCTCCATCTACTAATAACGGACTTGGAGCAAATATGGTAAGTATTGCTAACCTTATAAATAGAAGAAATTACTATTTTGTTCCATTCAGACAAGATAACCCTCTAACTAAACCACGTTCTGTTGTTTTTGACCCAGAATATATATTAAAAACTGTAGAGTTTGCTCTGGATGGAAAACAAATTGAGCCTATTTTAATTTAATATATTGCTAATAAAAAAGGACTTAAAAATGAGCTATAAACAAAATTCAGTTCATAACAAAGTCCTTTTTATAGATTAATACTTATTTTACTACCACATTTCAACAATCGCATGGATTTTGCTTTCTTCATTGTTTTTTATTGTAACAATGTGTTTATTATCTTCCATAGTATAATATATTTTTACTGTCTCACCCAATCTAATTTGATGTTTATAATTAATTCTTAAATTATTTGGTTCTTCACCAAAGTACACTTCTTCAGGAAGAATTTCATTTGCAAGTTTTAGATATACTAAGTTGTTCATATGTTTGTTAACATCTATATTTGCTCTTCTAACTTGATATTCTATCATCTTTTCATAAGATGAAGGCTCTTTTAATTTAGTAATTTTCTCTTCTACCCTTTTTAAATCACCTTCAGGCTCAAAAAGTTTAAGCATCTCTTCATCTAATTTAACTATTTTTCTTTGCTCAAAATTGTAAAATAGCCATTTTGAAGATGCTGTAGCAATCAAATCGTCTTTTTCATCATAAATTTCAAAATTACGATAGCAATTAAAAGTAGGTTTTTCTATAGGCAATGCATAGGTTTTTACCTTAACAGTATCGTTAAATTTCAATCTATTGTATACTTCTAAATTCCAATCTAAAATTAAAAATGCTCCTTTATTTTTTTCTATATCATTAACTCCATAACCTACTAAACCTGAATGATATGTAGCTATATCTTCTAAAAAAGCTAATATTCCATAATTTGTTAATTTGTTTTTTATTCCAATTTCTCTTAATCCTAATTTATATGTTTGTTCAATTTTCATTCTTTAATCTATTCCTCTCTTCTTTTAATCTCCATTTTTGGTATGGAGCTTAAAAGTCAATCTCCACCCATTAGCCGTTGGAAAAGAATTAAATTTTGGCAAGGCAGAATTTTGTGCAAAAAGCGGAGCATACTCTATGTATGTGAGCATTTTTAAGCAAAATTATAACGTAGCCAAAATTGTAATTATTTTTCAACCTTAATACCCTGGTTTTTCTAACAACCTAAACATATTCTTCTTATACTCTTCAACTCCTGGCTGATTAAAAGGATTTACTCCTAAAATGTTACCTGAAATACCACATGCAAGTTCAAAGAAATATATAAGCTCTCCTATATTTTCTTCATTTAATTCATCAATAGTTATCATAATATTTGGAACTCCTCCTGAAACGTGTGCTTCAATTGTACCTTCCATTGCTTTTTTATTAACGTAATCTAAATCTTTTCCTGCTAAATAATTTAAACCATCTAAATTATCATCATCTATTTTTATTTTCAAATTTGAAATAGGTTTCTTTATATTAATTACTGTTTCAAACAAATTACGTCTTCCGTCTTGTACATATTGTCCCATAGAATGCAAATCTGTTGTATAATCTACTCCTGCTGGGAAAAGTCCTTTTCTATCTTTACCTTCACTTTCTCCATAAAGCTGTTTCCACCATTCTATAAAATAATGCATTTTAGGCTCATAATTAACTAATATTTCTATATTTTTATCATTTTTGTATAAAATATTTCTTGCAACAGCATATTGATAACATTCATTATATTTTAAACTACTATCTGCATATTTTTCTTGTGCAATTCTAGCTCCGTTCATTAATTTTTTAATATCTACACCTGCTGCAGCAATTGGAAGTAACCCTACTGCAGATAAAACAGAGAATCTACCACCTACATTATCAGGAACGACAAATCTTTCATATCCTTCCATTTCTGATAGTGTTTTTAGTGCTCCTCTTTCTTTATCTGTAGTGACGTAAATTCTGCTTCTTGCTTCATCTATTCCATATTTATTTTCTAATATTTCTCTAAAAATTCTAAATGCAATCGCTGGTTCTGTAGTAGTTCCAGATTTAGATATTACATTTACAGAGAAATCTTTATCACCTATTATTTCTATTAAATCATTAAGATATGTTGGACTTAAATTATTTCCTGCAAATAAAACTAGTGGATATTTTCTTTTTTCATTTATTTTCATATTTTCAAAAGTATTTGAAAGTGACTCTATAACAGCTCTTGCCCCAAGATATGATCCACCAATTCCTATAACTACTAATATGTCAGATTCTTTTCTTATTTTTTCTGCTACTTTTTGAATTCTTTTAAATTCTTCTTTATTATAATTT
>JAEEGL012508118.1_pt1 | contig 19514 bp, 12 predicted proteins | sample 9134231 | NCBI WGS metagenome assembly JAEEGL01 (sample SAMN16246548, study PRJNA631951) | gut metagenome | biome: gut microbiome; feature: rumen; material: fiber-attached | host: Bos | place: Iran: Karaj | collected 2018-10 | reverse complement strand
TTGATGACGGCGAGCACTCCTGCCAGCAGAAGCCATACGGTCAGATTGAAGCCCGGCTTTGGTCCCTGCTGCGGTCTGCTGTTCTGTTTGCCCTGGTTCATGCGTGACCTCCAAAAGGGAATTTCCTCTTCTCCGTCCATATGCCGATTGGACAGCTGCATCTGCATCATTGGAACAGATTCTGTAAAATGGAGCGGTATAAAGGATTTTTATTGCGGGATACGGTTTCTGCACCCTTCAAAGTGTAGCAAAAGTAGCAACTGTAGCAATAGTTTAGCGCCGGTTTTCAACTGCACCCTTCGGGTGACGTTTCAACCGGCGCGATTAATTTTAATTTTAATTGGAAAGTTTGCACGGGACTTTAGCCCGTGTCATGAATCAGACCGCCGCTTGCGCGGCGTCAACTCCAGAATTGCAGCAAAAATTCCCCCTATTCCGGCCCATTTTGCCATCTGAAGGGCAAAACTTCCCAGATGAAAAGGAAAAAGTTGAAGTCTTCCCCGATAGCCGTTTTCCGCGTTTCGTCCTGTGGTTGACGTTTCAACCTTTGCGCACCTATTTCACTACCTTCAATTCAGACGGTGAAGATATAATTATGTTCGCGTGTCCTTTGTAGTTTTCGATGACACCAGTTATGCAGATCTGTTGCCCTGCAAGGTTATCGAGCAAACCCACGCCAGACTGAACATAATTGACCTTATCATTCCAGACTAACCCATATATGTCTTCATTGGGATACTGCTGCCCCATGTTCATAACTACTCTTTTTCGGAGATGCTTTACTTCTGCGACATGACCGCAGACGGTATGATATTCGCCGATGTGGTGTTTCGCTTGGTTGGCTGCCAGTGTTTCTGCAAACAACGATGCCGGAGCCAAGAAAACAACGCCTAAAGTTGCTGCAAGAAGAGTGCGTGTCATGGACATAGGTTAGTCTCCATCCGGTGGTGGGGTGTTCCCCTAAAATTAGACAGTGGAAGAAAAGCGAAAAGACGGTCTCCCATGTGCAATTTCCGGGTACATTCTATGAATAGTGTATGTTCTTGATTCTCCATTATCTATCTCTATTGGGAAGGAGTAAACTCCTTACAATAGAACTACCATGAATATGGTATTGTTTATCTAATTACTTGAATAATAGCATTTCTTAGCCAATTCATCTATGTCAAAATCTTTATTAATGAGTATAAGAAAATGTCTTTTTTTATCTTGTATTATAAATTTTTTATCTATCATATATTTTATTAGATCTTCCGTAATTTTTTTCATATTTTCATCTACGACATCTAATATAGACTTTTTATTAACAAAATTTTTATATCCAAATATATCAAGTAATTCTTCTAGGCCAAATTTGTATAAATACCAGTCATCTCCTTCTTTTTCGCTTATAGAAACTGGATAATTATTATTGTTCTTTATTCTATCCCAAAACTTCTTATGGTTTTCTAGAATTACATTTTCTGCATAGTTTTGAGAAATTTTAGATTTAAGATTCCAATTTATTGAAGCATATTCTTCTTTAGACAGCATAAAACGATCTAATAATCTATGATGAGTTGGGCAAAGAATAAGAATATTACTTTGATTACCACTTCCTCCATATTTACGAGGTATAATATGACAGCTATCAGTTGATCTATTCTCACCACAAACTTCACAAGGGACATTACGGCTAGATATTACTTCATTCCATCTTACTCGTCTCATTTCAAAATCATAAGATGGTTTTTCTGTTGGGTCTGCTCCTATGCAACGTATATCATATTTCCTATTTTCTAATTCTATGAAAAAAGCTCTATACATGAAATTTTTAATCTCATCATATCTGAACAATAAAGATTGTTGATCACATACTTTTCGCGCTAGTTCATCTATGTGTTTTTCCAATTCCTTAATTTTTTCTATATATATTGGAATTTTATCTATAATTTTAGGAAGTTTAACAAGTTCCTGTACATCATTTGGAATTGTAATATTACTAATTGTTGGCAATAAACCTAAACATGTATCTTCATTATCATCATTTTTCATGAAATCCTCTATCATATATAATTTTGGTGCTGTCTTAAATAAATATGTTAGTTTTTTTAACCCTTTGTTTTATCTGCTCTAATTGAATTAGTGGAACAGTGTGATTAAAACGTCATTCACATTCTTTGTGTGAGTGTATTCACCTACAACTGGACAGAATAAGGTCTAATATCTGTCAATTTTTATGGGAGCACATCTGAATAACGATAAGCATCAACACATCGAGTTATTACTTTTGTACACTAAATATGGTGTCATTAACAACGAGTTTTAGGCTTCTTCCATTGCTAAATACGGCAGCTCTTGGACGATACGAATATGTATAGCTATAGGTTGTGCATGTTACGGTATAATTGTCATCAATAATTAGCTTTCTATCATAGTCGCAGCTTTCAAAATCATCTTTTCTGTTTCCATCCTTATCAATGTAGCCTGTTATTGTTCCTACATGAATGACTGTGTATCCAAGAAGACTATGGAAGTCAAGGTATGCACTTGCTGTCGATGCGCTGGCGACAAGTAACACTGTACTTAATAATACTGCTTTTATCCTCTTCATAATGTCCCCAAGAAGGATACGTTTCATGGTATATCTCCATCATTATAATAATCTTACGGGTGACGTTTCAACCGGCGCGATCAACTGCATTAGACAGACAGATATTCCATAAATGTTGCTTATTAGTTATCCTCATAACCTATGACTAAAATTTATTCTTTAGACTCAAGAAAGATTGCAAAGAGCATATCTTTAGCAGCATCATCATTAAGAGGCTTGTTATTTATTGTCATAGCACCAATACTTACAGTGGGAAGCAGTTGATCTTTATTATTTCGCGTGAGATCAAGCAAAAATTCTTGCTTTAACAAAGCTTTTTTACCATTTTTTTCAAAAATTCCACTAAATATAACAATAATTTTGTTGCTATTCTTTTTTTCTACTGTCCATTTACAATTCTTGAAAAATTTTAAAAATGCATCTTCTACAGAACAATAACCTTCATAACGAGGAAATTCATCAAGATATATGGAACTTACAATACTTGCAAGTAAGGAATCATCTGGTGTAGAATTTCTTGACAGCATACTTAGCACTTTTATTTTAGTGGATCTTGACGAACGTTTTATGAAGGTATCTAAATTTGCACCTTTTTCTAATAGCAAAACAGCTAGTTTAATCTTATCATTTTCCGAAGCCCATGCAATCGGATCTGATAGATTAACATCAGCACCATTTTCTATTAGGATCTCTATTTTATTAGAATTTCTACTAATAATTGCCATATGTAATGGAGTAGTAGTAGGAGAAGGATAACCTCCTAAAGCATTAACATCAGCCCCTTTTTTAATTAATAACTTCACAATTTCTATATTATCTATACTATGTAGTGGAGTTTCCTTAAGGCTACTTTTAGCGTTTACATTAGCCCCACTATCAATTAACAATTTTGCCATTTCTAAACTTTTTACATAAAACAATGGTGTTATATCGGTATAACTGAATAAATTGGCGTTTGGATTGTAATATGAATATGATGAATTTACATTAGCGCCATGTTTAATAAGAATTTTTGCAATGTCCAAATTGTCATTTCGTACAGCCCAATGAAGCGGAGAATATCCTTTTAAATCAATAACATTAACATCAGCTCCACATTTAATAAGAAGTTCAGCGATCTCTCTAGTAGAAGCATAGTGAAGTGGCGTTCTTCCAAAACTATCTTTCATATTAACTGTATTATTATTAGCTAACTTTTTTATATTTCCAAGTGATTGCATTATTACAGCTAAGTGCAATGCATTTATACCAGAACCATCTATGTTTGCTCCATGCATAATTAACGTTTTTGCTAAATCTATTCTTTCTTCTTTAATCATTAAATATAATGCAGATTGACCCCATGCATCTTTTGAATTAATATCTGTGCCTGATTTTATAAACAAATCAAGGATTTCTTTTTGCAACCTACGAGGCCAATATGTTATCGCTGTCTTGCCTTGATCATTTTTTACATTTAAATCGGCTCCGTACTTAATAAGGAGTTTGGCAATTTCAAAATTTTCTACGTCAAAAATAGGAGTGTCTCCGTAGCTATTTTTTGCATTGACATCGGAACCATGTTGAAGAAGTAATCTAACTATATCTGCATTTTGACAGTTAGACCAATACATTAAAGGAGTCCACCCGTCTTTATTTTTGTAATTTACATCGGCACCATGTTCTATAAGTATTTTTGCAATACTTGGACTTTTAGCGCTACCGCCCATCGCTTTAGCAAAAATCAATGGAGTATAACCCGCGCCATCTTTAGCATTAACATCGGCACCTCGCGCAATTAGAAGTTTAGCAATATCATCATACCCATGATAAGCTGCTAAATGTAGCAAAGGCCGTCCATATTCATCTTTTGTATTGATATATACTCCATTATCTAAACAATGTTTTACATACGCAATATCATTTGTCTCAATTGCATCAATTATGTCTGCCCACGACTTAACAGTCGAGCAAGCAATTAAGACAGCAATAGTTGCGAACAAAATCTTTTTCAGCATGACAAACCCCTCTCTTATTCAACTTTATGTACTAATATCCTGATGTTTATAGTTTACGGTATAGGTCACATCCTTGTTGAAGCCCATTATTGCAGGATTTCCCATACCAAAGTTTGGGTTCCTCGCTGTTTCTAATCTGTTACCCACTCAAAACAGCGATGAAGCTTTATATCTTTCCGCTATGCGCTTTTAGCAACGATATCATTTTGTTATTACTCTTTAAACAGGCCAACATAAGCGGAGTTGCCTTATGAGAATTTTCTTTGATATTGACCTCGGCTCCGTTAGATAAAAGCAGTTGGACAACTTCGTAATAATCGTTTTGCACGGCTATATGCAGCGGCGTCCATCCAGCAATATTTCGAGCGTCAATATTCGCACCGTGTGTTAGCAGGCAACGCACACATTCAGTTTTACCAGAAGTTGCAGCATAAAAAAGAGGTGTATTACCATTTATATCCCTTGCTTCAATTTCTGCGTTATTCCTCAGGAAAAATTCTAAAACTTGTACGCTTCCAGAAGCTGCTGCTGTGTGCAATGGAGTGCTATCATATATATTTTTGGCCTCAATATCAGCATGGCTGGAAAAAAGAAACTCTGAAATCCGCAATCGATTATTTGCCGCAGCAACATGAAGGGCTGTTCTTCCGTCAGTTGTGCGGACTTCTGTGTTTGCCCCCATGCTGACAAGCAGTTTCGTGAGGTCAAGAAACCCTTTTTCTGCCGCACAAATCAATGGTGTTACGCCATTTTGTGCGGGTGCATCTATATGAGCGCCTCTTGAAATCAATAGTCTGGCTATATCTATTCTGTTGTTGAGCGCAGCAAAGTGAAGGGCAGACATTCCAGTGTGAGAAATGGCATGAATGTCCGATCCCTTTTCCAATAAAATCCTTACAGTATCGGTTTTCCCTTCCTGGCAAGCCAAATGTAACGGAGTGCAGCCTTCGGCCTGTCTGGCAAAAAGATCAGCACCGTTGTCACAGAGCAGCATGACAATGTCCGAATACCCAGAAAACGCAGCTAAATGCAGGGGCGTCCACTGCTCTGGTCCGACGCTGTTTACATTTGCGCCATTGGAAATATATTGCCTTACGGCAGTAGAATCATGCGCCATGATGGCATCAAATATGTCAGCCCTGGCCTGCCCAATCAGAAAAGAACAAATTATTCCGAGGCAAAGAAAAATTTTATTTATCATCTCACCTGCACACTCGCTCCACAAACGGATTCCTATTGCCTTGCTCCTGCCCGTGTTAAAGGACATTCTGTTAAGCGATTGTAGAAATGTTATAAAGCGTTAGTATCGGCTTTGTCGCGGAGAGCATCACTTTCAATTTTATTTTTGAAGGTATATATCAGACTGAGTGTATTACTTCTTAACTCTAGTTCTATCCTAGCTATATCACCGGAATTGACATTTTCCCATATAGACGAATATATAGATGAATAGCCGAGAAATTTATCTACCTTACTGTCAGTAGGTTCCCCGTATTTACCTTGTAGTTGTATTTTTAATTTTTCATATGTTTTTAGTTCTTGAAAATTATTAATAGCTTCAATTTTGAAAAGCCCTTTATATTTAAAAAAGTACAAATAATAATCTTTAAATATTGAATGTGTTTTAGGCATAGATTCCGCGTGTATTGTGTATATATTCTCATAGTAATCCACTGGCTTATTAGTATATATACAATATTTTTCTGGTGAATCACCCATATTAGCCCCAAATGGACCATCACTCATCTTAAGATCATCAGGCGTCAATATGAAAGAGGTTGAGGTTTTCTCGGACCGGCAAACGTCATCATGTATACCTGCAAAGCACAAACTAGGAATTAAGAACAAACCAATCATAAAACCATAAAAGCATTTTTTCATTTTTCACTCCTTAACTGCCATGAAATTAGAATATCTCAAAGCCAACGCATGGCGCTTCTTCCATAGTCGGAAATCCCGTTAAAGATTTCAACAACCTTCTCAATGATTCTTCCTACCGCAAGAAGCAGCCCAAATCCCATCCCGCCCCAAAAAAGTTCTCCCATGCCATCAAGAGCCCGTCAACAGGGGTAAATGCTGTCAAAATGGCGCTTGGCTCCATGTATATGACTTTATCCGCCCCTGGCGCATACTGCCGGAAAGAAAAGGCAAAAAGAATAACAGCATATTTCATGATGCCGGTCCTTGCGTGTGGACAGGTATGATAATACTGGTGTAAAAGCAACCCCTATAAACCTTCCTGCAAACGCCACGGCCCAAAAAGGAGCAATATACTATCCCAATATACGGAGCTTGCCATGCCCAGCAGCACAAGAGCCCAGTCAACGTTTAATGAGGCCACCCGTGTCCAGATGCCTGCACTCGTCCACTTAACACGTCTGGGCTACGCCTATTTTGGCAAGATTTCGGAAGAAACGGCAAATGCCGTTTACGATCCCGATACAAATATTCTCAGGGAAGTTTTTCTGGATCAGTTTGCCAAGCTGAATCCAAATCATTCGGGTGAAGCGGAACAAGTGCTTCACGATATAAAACGGGAATTGGAGAACGATGACCTGGGCCGCAGCTTTTACGCACGGCTTACGGCAGTTTCCCCAATACGGCTGATTGATTTCCAGCATCCCGGAAACAATGTTTATCACTGTACCGCCGAATTCACCTGCAAGCGTGACCAGGACGAATTCAGGCCGGACATAACTCTTTTCGTCAATGGACTTCCCCTTGTCTTCACAGAGGTAAAAAAGCCCAATAACCAGGGCGGGATGATCGCTGAAAGTGAACGGATGAACCAGCAGCGGTTTCCCAACAAAAAGTTCAGACGGTTTATCAACATTACTCAATTCATGATCTTCTCCAACAACATGGAGTATGATGCCGAGGGAGGAATTGTCCCCATTCAGGGGGCTTTTTACTGCACGGCAGCCAAGAAAAAAGCCTCTTTCAACTGCTTCCGTGAAGAAAATGTTGGCAACCTTCCTGTTGCCCCTTTCATCCGCGATTATCCCTACGGAACAATCGATCCAGCCACAGAAAAACGCATACTGACCGACTTTAACTGCCAGGTCATACATACGGCACCAGAGTACCAGGCAAATCTGGATATAAACACGCCCACCAACCGGATACTGACTTCCATGTGCTCGCCGGAAAGGCTTCTCTTCCTGCTCAGGTACGGAATCGCCTATGTCAGAATGGAACGGGAAGTGGATGGAAAAATCGAGTCTGTCAACCAAAAGCACATTATGCGCTACCAGCAGATGTTTGCGGCATTGGCCATCAGGGAAAAGCTCAAGGAAAATGTCAAGTCGGGCGTCATTTGGCATACTCAGGGCAGCGGAAAAACGGCCTTGTCGTATCACCTGAACCAGGTGCTTTCCGATTATTTCGCGTCGATTAACAAGGTTGCAAAGTTCTACTTTGTCGTGGACCGTCTTGATCTTTTGGAGCAGGCAAGTCAGGAGTTTGAAGCCAGAGGCCTTGAGGTAAAAACTGCCAACAGCCGAAAAGAACTCATGGAGCAGTTTAGAGTCACGCAAGCGTTGGAAGGAAAGAGCGGTAAGCCGGAAATCACGGTGGTCAACATTCAACGTTTTGCAGAAGACAAAGAAAAGGTTTCCCTTCCGGCTTATGCAACGAATTTGCAGCGGATTTTCATCGTGGATGAGGCGCACCGGGGCTACAATCCCAAAGGCTGTTTTCTTGCAAACCTCTTCGAGGCCGATCCAGATTCCATAAAGATTGCCCTCACCGGTACGCCACTGCTCAAGGAAGAGCGTGCGTCATGGAAGGTATTCGGCACTTACCTGCATACGTACTACTATGACAAATCCATTCAGGATGGATACACGCTGAAAATCATCAGGGAAGATATTGAGACTTCCTACCGTGAAAAACTCCAGGAAATTTATCAAGAGCTGGAAACACTTGTTCAGAAAAAGGAAATCAAGAAAGACCAGATCATCACGCATGATTCCTATGTCAAGGAACTGTTGCGTTTCATAATACGCGACTTGAATAAATTCAGGATCATCCAGGGCGATAAAACTTTGGGTGGCATGATAATCTGTGAATCCAGTGAACAGGCAAGAAAGCTCTATGCGCTTTTCGATGAGATACAAAACGAGCTGAACAACAATACTTCCCAAAAATCCCATCTCAAAGCCGGTCTTATCCTGTATGACAGTGATGACAAGGAAATCAGAAAGCAGATAGTCAAAGATTTCAAGAAGAACATGACCATTGATGTTCTGATTGTGTTCAACATGCTGCTGACCGGTTTTGATGCTCCAAGATTAAAAAGGCTCTATTTTGGGCGTAAACTCAAAGATCATAACCTTCTGCAAGCACTTACCCGCGTCAATCGTCCCTACAAAGAGAACAGGTATGGGTATGTCATAGACTTTGCGGACATAAAGAAGAATTTTGACGAAACCAACGAGGCATATTTACGGGAACTGAACAGATTCAACGATCCTGGAGAAATAGGTCCGGGTAACGAAATCGGTACGCTTACCCATGTTCTGGAAGACAAGGAAGCTCTCATCCAGCAAATGAAGGATGTTCAGCAAACATTGTTCGACTACTCAACAGATAATGCAGAAAAATTCAGCCAGCAAATATCGGCCATCGAAGACAAAAAAGAACTGATCAAATTAAAGAATATACTGATAGAAGCCCGTGACTGCTGCAATATAGTCCGCACCTTTGGCGATGACGATCTTAAAGCTGCCTTTGCCAAGCTGGAATTTGAAAAGCTGCCTGAAATGATTTCAGAGGTACAGCACCGCATCAACATTGTAAATCAAAAGGAAGCTTTTAAGAGAAGTGACTGGTCACAGCAGCTTGTCTTTGATGCCCTGAAAGATATTGAGTTCAGGTTCAGTGTGAAAGGCAGGGAAGAGATGCAACTGGTGTCTGGCAATTCTGCCGCTCTCCAGGAAAAATGGGGGCAGACCATACGCCGGTTCAGTGAAAATATCGATCAGGAAGATCCGGAATTTATCACGCTCAGAGAAGTATTCCGCCAGAGATTTAAAGAACATGGCTTTGTTGTGGAAAACATCGGGCAATATGAAGAACATTCACGGGCACTGGATGAGATTCTGAAGAAACTGGCAGAATTACAGAAGCGGAACAAGGCTCTTTTGAGCAAGTATGACAATGATGCGAAATTTGTACGTATCCACAAACGTATCAGGGAAGAAAACGAAAGAAGAAAGACCATAGGCCAGCAGCCTGTCGTTGCCGCATATGACCAGTCCATTCTGGACATCTTGAGGGAGATCAAATCGGGCATAGACCAGAAGGTGTACGAGAGAAGCGATATACTCAAGAAGGAAGCGTATTTTGAGCAAACGGTGATGAGCCAGATAAAAATCAGCATGGACAGGCAGAAGCTTCCCATAACCTTGGATGACTGGATCTTCATCAAAGACAGGGTATCGAAAGAATATCTCGGCCAGTACAACGAACGTTACCTGGCAGCATAGACGGAAAAAGAGCTATGGACATCAGGGAAAAGACACGGAATCTCATAGACGAATTGAAATCCACATGCCAGACCTATGGCATGGGCAATGATGGCAACGAGTACAAGATCATTACCCAGGTCTTCCTGTACAAGTTCCTCAATGACAAATTCGGATTTACGGTAAAGCAGATTAATCCTGCACTGGCCGCTGCTGAAAAATGGGAAGTGGCATATTCCAATATGGATGAAAACGAGAGGATGATGCTTCTCTACTCACTTCCTCCCGATATACCACGGCTCTACCCGGAGCACCTCATTTCTTTTTTGTGGAACCAGCAGGCAAAAGGTGATTTCGACCTGATCTTTGATAGGACGATGACAGACATTGCAGACAAAAACGCCGCGATATTTGGCACCCAGACCACTCAGGATACCCGCATACCGCTCTTTGAGCCTTTGACCCAGTTTGTGACGGATACCGCCCAGCGTGCTCCATTTGCACGGGCTTTGGTGGACAAGCTGGTTGCCTTTTCCTTTGAGGAAACCTTTGCGGAACACTACGATTTCTTTGCCGCCATATTCGAGTATCTCATCAAGGACTACAACACCAACGGCGGCGGCAAGTATGCCGAATACTATACTCCCCACGCCATAGCCACCATCATGGCCAGGCTGCTTGTGGGAGATAACAAAGATTTGCACGACATGGAGTGCTATGACCCATCGGCAGGCACCGGTACCCTGCTCATGGCCCTGGCACATCAAATTGGCGAGAACAAATGCATCATTTTCGCCCAGGACATTTCGCAGCGCAGCAACAAGATGCTGAAGCTGAACCTGATCCTGAACAACCTGGTCGCCTCTCTTGACCATGCAATTCAGGGCGATACGCTGGTTTCTCCCTACCATAAAAACGACAAGGGAGACGAACTCAGAACCTTTGATTTCGTGGTATCCAATCCCCCCTTCAAGATGGACTTTTCCGACACCAGGGAGAAGATTGCCGCCATGCCCGCCCGTTTTTGGGCAGGGGTGCCAAATGTTCCCGCCAACAAGAAAGAAAGCATGGCTATCTATACGTGCTTCATCCAGCATGTTATCAACTCCCTCAAAAAGAAGACAGGCAAGGGAGCCATAGTTGTCCCCACCGGCTTTCTGACAGCCAAGAGCAAGCTGGAACTTGCCATCCGCGCCAAACTGGTTGAGAAAAAATGGCTGCTTGGCGTGGTTTCCATGCCTTCCAATATCTTCGCCACTACTGGAACGAACGTTTCTGTCCTGTTCATGGACAAATCGGCCTCCCATGAGGAAGCCATACTGATTGATGCCTCCAAGCTTGGCGAAAAGATCAAGGATGGGAAGAACCAGAAAACAAATCTTCGGGACTATGAGGTTGAACAGATCATCAGCACCTTCACGGAAAGGAAGGCCGTTGATGATTTCTCCGTGCTGGTTTCGTATGACGCAATAAAGGAAAAAGGCTATTCCTTCTCCGCCGGTCAGTATTTTGACGTGAAAATTGAGCATGTGGACATCACGGAAGAAGAGTTCAACCAAAGAATGGAGCAGTACAAGACATCTCTCTCTCAGATGTTCCAGAAAGGACATGAGCTAGAAGAAAGCATTATGGAGAAGTTGGGGATTATTTCTTATGAATAAGATAAAATTTAACGAAATATCCACATTTAAATACGGATCAATGGTAAAAAATTTTTCTCAACATGGTTATCCTGTCTTTAGTGGGTATCAAATTACAGGTTATTTTGATAAATATATGTATGAGACTGAAAAATTGCTCATAATTGCAAGAGGTGTTGGAGGCATAGGTAAAGTATGTATTGCACCTTCAAAATCATGGATAACAAACCTTTCTATTATTTGTGATGTAGATGAACAAAAAGCAAACATCTATTATTTATTTTATTATTTAACATCAGAAATAAAAAGATTAAAAAAACTAGATACTGGATCATGTCAGTCCCAAATAACGACAGAAGATCTTTCTCGCTTTGAATTGATAATTCCAGACATTATCCAACAAAAAAAGATAGCAAATATATTGAAGAGTATTGACACAAAAATTTCAACCAACAACGCCATAGCCTCTGAACTGGAAGCTATGGCCAAGCTTATCTATGACTACTGGTTCGTGCAGTTTGACTTTCCTGATGAGAACGGACGCCCATATAAATCTTCAGGCGGCAAGATGGTCTGGAATGAAGAGCTAAAACGGGAAATCCCAGAGGGGTGGGAAGTATCTCCTTTAGAAAAAGTTTTTGAAATCACCATGGGAAGTTCTCCTACAGGGAATTCTTTTAATACTAGTCGTCAAGGCATTGAATTTTATCAAGGGGCAACGGATTTTGGAAAACTTTATCCTGATGAACGTGTATATACGACATCTCCAGTGAGATTTGCTAAAGCTCAAGATATTCTTTTAAGTGTACGAGCTCCTGTCGGAGCTATGAATATTGCAATGAATGACTGCTGTATAGGACGTGGTCTTGCAGCAATTCATCATATCTCATCTTTATATGCCTATAATACAATATTAACTTTAAAGACGTTTTTTGAATTTTTTAATGGTAATGGTACAACATTTGGAGCATTAACAAGCGATGATTTAAAAAAACAAATAATTTCAGTACCATCACATATTATTCTCAATAAATATATTAAACTTACTGCTCCTATTAGTAAAAAATTACGTGAGTTATCTATTGAAAATCGAAAACTTGTTTCTCTCCGTGATTTTCTTCTCCCCATGCTTATGAATGGGCAAGTTAAAATCCAATAGTTGAGGTAAACTTATGCACGACGGCATAACGAAGATTGCCTTTAAAAACTATAAAAGCTTTCCTGATGATCATCAGGCAGAGATGGACTTGTCTGTTCCTATCTGTCTCATTATAGGGAGAAACAATTCTGGAAAATCAAGCGTTATAGATGTAATTGAATACATATATAAACTAGAAGATAATATAAAACCTATTGATATAGATTTATCTTTTATTTTTGACGAAAATCATCTTGGAGCATTTCAGGAGAATGCTTTTGGCGGAAAAATTAGAGGAAATCATCTTGAATATGGCAAAATGCATCTTGGCAATACCATTGTAACTAACCACCAGATAAGCTCTACTCCATTTAGTAAAGAGCGCATGAGATGTCTTAAGTTCAATAAATTATTACTACCAAAGGGGAAAGAAATTTATGTAAAAGCATTAAATGAATGGAATGCAGCAGCGAGTTTATATTCAAATTATGCAAACAACATAATATTCAGAAGAATAAATGCAGAAAGAGATATTACGCCTGAACCAGAATCTAAAGAACTTATTGTTGACTATAATGGAAGAGGAGCAACAAATCTTATTCGGCATTTCCTTAATAACAGTCAGTTTGATGAAACTGTTGTTGAAAAATTGCTTCTTGATGAGCTGAATACCATAATGAGTCAAGATGCTTACTTTGAAAATATTCGTATTCAGCAAGTTGAAGATGGTAATTCCTTACTCTGGGAAATATTTCTTAAAGAAAAAGGACAGAATAGATTTGCATTATCACAATCTGGAAGTGGTTTGAAGACAATTATCCTGATCTTAATAAATATTCTTCTTATCCCAAAGTTAGAAGATAACAATGGTAAGAAATTTGTTTTTGCCTTTGAGGAATTAGAAAACAATTTACATCCTTCATTACAAAGGCGTTTGTTTGAATACTTATATAAATATGCAATGAGTAATCATGATGATCGTATATTTATAACAACTCATTCCCATGTAGCCATCAATGTCTTCTATGGACAAGAATACTCAAATATTTTCCATGTTATAAAAGAAAATGGACGGTCTTCTATCAAATATATAGATAATTATTTGGATAAAGTTGAAATATTAGAAGATTTAGACGTAAAAGCAAGTGACTTGTTGCAGTCTAATGGAATTATATGGGTTGAAGGCCCATCAGATAGAATTTATATAAAAAGATGGCTGGAAGTATTTACAGAAAATGCGTTTACCGAAGGACGTGATTATCAGTTCATATACTATGGCGGAAGTTTATTAAAGTATTATGAAGCTAATGGAGATAAAAGCATTGAAGAATTGATAAGTATACTTATTACGAATAGAAATGCCGCTATTGTTATGGACAGTGACAAGAAAAATAGCAATAGTCAAATAAATAAAACTAAAAAGCGAATTAATGAGGAATTTTCAAAACATGGGTTAATGTGTTGGATCACAAAAGGCAAAGAAATAGAGAACTATATTACATTTTCTTGCATCAATAGAGCCTTCAAAAAGGAATTGAAAAATGATATTGGCCAATACGAACTCTTTCCTGATTATATAGAACATATATATAAAGGTTTTTCTGATAGTAAAGTTCAATTTGCCAAAAAGATTGCGCCTTTCCTGGACAAAACAGACGATAAACTTGATTTATCTAAACAAATAAAGAAATTATATAATAATATTAAAATATGGAATATATAAATAGTAAATAATATTTTTTAACTTAAGCAGGAGCTTGATATTTTTCTTTCCTGGTTCCTGTATCCCCTAAACTGGCATACTCGAATGAGTACCCAAACTCAAAAATCCCACATCATTGAACCAGAAAGAAAAACTACCCTCCTTATTTAATGAATATCCTTCTCTGACGTCCTGTGAGCCCCGTAGAGACACGATCTCTTATCGACCCTTACTTGGCATTAACTTGAAGGAGATCGTGCCTTATAGGACAATCTCGTGCGTCCTTTTTTTTCAAGCACCTTCCGTTATCGGCCCAAAGGCAAGGCTTCCGGTCTGGCAAAATGGAAACCATGCCCGGTCCATTTTTTCAAACCGCCAACGGCACGCCAAAAAAAGAAAAAAACCTTCCCACCCTCCCTCGTCATAAATGAAGGAAAAGAAAAAAATCCCCCCTGGAATAAGTATCTGCCTTTGGAATAATGGAATAATGGAATATTTGGAATAATTACCCGGCCAAGGAATAATGGAATATCTGGAATATTTGGAATAAAACTTTACCAACTTTCTGACAGCTGTAAGTTCTGGTTCAAGGTATTGTAATTGTTCAATATGCTATTATATTCATGGATTATGTAGGGATGAGTAGATGTAATCTCACGATTTAATAATGAGTTCTTTGAAAAACTGGCATAAAACATTATATATGGTATAATATATAATATATTATATTATGACTATATTAAGGTGGTATTTAATATTAATTATAAACTAATTTGGTAAAGTTATTATATGAAGAGGCTGTTTATGGTACAGAAATTTTATACTCTTATAATAAATATATTAATACATTATTTTTTCTTTTTTTGGTGCGGGGTAAACTCTTTTATTATATTATTTTTTTATTTATTTGATGTAAAGTAAATATCTTTATTATAAATATGTATTATTTTTTCTTTATTTGGCGTGAAGTAAGCTCCTGATTAATATATCAATATATTATTTTTTCTTTTTTGGTGTGGAGTTAATGACTTTATCTTTAATATATACTTATCTTTCTTCTGAGTGAAGTCAATTCCTTTATTATCAAGATATATATTATTTTTCTTTCTTTGGTGTGGGGCAAAGTCCATTATTCTTGATATATATTATTTTTTCTTTTCTTGGTGTGGTGTAAACTCATTTAGTCTGTTATTTTTTTATTTTTTTGGGCGTGAAGTAAGTACACTTATTCTTAATATATATTACTTTTCTTTCTCTGGTTCGAAGTAAACTTCTAATTAATATATTATTTTTTATTTATTTGATGTTAAGTAAATTACTTTATTATCAATATGTAGTATTTTTCTTTTCTGGTTCGAAGCAACCTCATAATTAATATGTTACTTTTTCTTTTTTTGGCGTGAAGTTAATGCCTTTATTTTTAATATATATCTTTCTTTATTTGGAGTGAAGCTAATCCACTTATTACAAATATATATTATTTTTTCTTTTTTTTGGCGTGAAGTAAACTTCTTTATTATTTTTTAGGAAACTCCGGTTTAATTCTTGGTTGAATAGTCAGGTCTTGTCCTTTCAAAGAGCTGGAGCGGCGGTATTTCAAAAAAAAATAGCCTTTAATCAGCGTTTCCTTTGTTACGGCATATTCTCTTTTTTTCTTTTTGGCGTGGGGTGAACGCCTTTATTCCAATTATTCCAATATTCCATTATTCCGGGGCGCTCCGTTTATTCCAATTATTCCATTTATTCCAATATTCCATTATTCCGGAGCGCCCCGTTTATTCCATTCAATTACACATTGGCAATAGCCTCAGCCTCCGGTGAATACTCCGGGAACTTCTTTCCCAGTTTGCTGACCGTTGATTGGGCAATGCCGAGTTTCTGCGCTATGTCCTGCTGCGTCATTCCAGAGGCACGCATGTTCCATATCTCCTGCGCCATCTGTTCTTTTTCGCTCAGTAACTTTTTCACATCGCTTATTTCCCAACAGCCATCCTTCAGCCATGCCTCAAACGGCTCGGCCTGTTCACCGTAAACACCACGCGCCTTGGTCAGCCTGACATTAAACCGCGCACCCTGGTCTTCCGTATAGTCAACCGGCCTTTCGAGTTTGATGACGATATCCATAACATCTTCACGGGCAGAAGTTCCACGGCTTCCCCCGCTCTTGTTCGTATGGTGGAGCAGGACAACGGTTTTCCCCAATGCCCTTAACTTTATCAGCCAGTCCTGAACCGGCTTCCATTCATCTTCGTTGTTGGAATCCTTGAACCGCATCATCGTACTGATGCTGTCGATGACAATGACATCGGCCCATTCAATATTTTCGGCGAAATAATCCTGGCCTTCCTTGGTTGCGAGGTTGGGCACATAGTAATCATTTGACGCCTGCTGCTCCAGGTTGAAGATTCTAAAGTTATCTTCCCAGTCGAGATACAGTTCGGTAGCATCTGCTTCTCTCATTCGCGTCTGCATCTCGCCGGCGGGCATTTCACCGTCGATGTAGAATACCTTTCTTGCCTCCGGCGCGTTCCATCGCAAGATCGTACCGCCTGAAGCAATCGCTATCACTATGTAAATCATCAAATAGGTTTTCCCTATTCCGCGATCGGCAAATATCATGATCAACCCCGGGAAGGGCATCACCGGCTCAAGAACGTACTCCTTTTGCGGTGTATTCTGCGCCAAGAAATCGCTTCCCGTAAACACGATCGGCTTACGAGATCTCTCCGCGCCTTTCGGAGGTATCGTCGCCTCTACACGCCATCTCACGTACTCCGGTCCTGCAATCTGGTACAGGTGGTGGAAGTTTGTAGGCTCCTTGCCGCCGTGCTTGGCTTTAAATTCGTCGTAGTGAACTAGTGAGAACACAGGACAGGCAATCCTGCACTCCAGAATCTCAGCTGCCTCTTCGGCCTCCCTCGGCACGTCTACGTTGACGTCTCCGTCAGTACATATCCGGAAACATACTCTCTTGGAGGCATCGGGCGTGGCCTTCATCCGGTCCTTTATGGCTTGCGCCACTTTGGGCATGTTGTCCTTGTCGAGAGTGACAATCACGTTGTGTCCGGTTGCTTCGCAAATGGAAGCGCCGGTCGCTATGTCCACGCAAATATCGCACTCCAAAGAACCAGGATTGCCCGCCATGTAACAGAACAGGCCGTCCACCTCGCCGTCCTTCAGCGTCTGCATTTCCCCATTGGAGTCAATGAAGAGCAGGTTCCGGATTTCGTCGAAAATATTCTTCATCGGATACATCAGCCGTTCCTTGTAATAGTCCTCCATAGCGGAGATTCTCGCATCATGCGATTGAATGCCCATGGCAAGGAGGTAAGGATGCTGGCTCACACGGTTCGGATCCCTGTCGCCTTTGTTCCAGACCTCCACCGCCAGTTTGCCATCCTCATCCTGTCGCTTTTTCTTTTCTTCTTTACAGCGCTGCTTGTCTTCTTTCTGCTGCCGCGTATATTCCTTCAGTTCTTCTGTCGTCATTTCCTTTTCAGGCTTGGCGCTCCACTTGTGATTAAAGCCGTTGAAGCTGCCGCTGCCTTCCAATGTGCCGAAACGGCCATTGGGAACAACGCCATCAGCATGAAGAATGTATGCGCCGTTCTGGGTCCCGTCGGCGTCACCCTCCACATGAAACCAGTGAATCTTGTCATCCGCAACAACCTGATCAACCGGAAAACCTTTTGATTCCATATACTTTTGAAATTCAGCTTTAATATTTTCAATATTTTCAATAGACATTGATTTTTCTCCTTAATTCAATGCACCGGCACCCCCAGCTTCATCACACACTGGAAGCGTACCAGTGCTTAAATATTAAATTTTCAAAGATCAAACGTCCCAGAGCAGCACAACGCGCTTGGGACGCGCCTAAAAAAAGGTCATTTCTTGGGCACACTTGTGCCCATACGCTCAATGCCCGTTCAGGCTTAACTTCTGAACGCTCCATGCGTTGTCAGGAAAAAGAAAAAATTTCCTAACAAGTTGAAATCATTTATTTATTACTGATTATTACTGATTGACACGGAGGGATATTTCTTGGTACACATAACGAAGAGTTTCGTTTGACATGTATACAGATTACCTTCCATGTCAGAAAAGGGCTCAACTTCTCGCAAAAGTTGAGTCCTTTTTTATTTATCTATCTCTTTTCATGGCTCTCACCTCCTTTAAATTCTCCGTTCGAATGCTTAAGTTTTTCCAGAGCGGCATCCAAATCCGTTTTCAGCCACAATACACACCGGGGAGAAACTTTAATTCCTTCCGGTATGCGGCCCTCTTTTCTCCAGTTGTAAAAAGCGGTCTTGCTGATGCTGCCCAGATAACGCCTTGCTTCAGTTGATCTCATGGCGTTCACAGAAGACCAGTCAATCTTGCTATATTCTTTTTGTATCATATTTTCCCTCCTTAAAAATCTTTGAACCAAATATTGAACCGGCTTCTAACATAGATATTTCCAAAAGTAAAGCCCAGCCACTACCACTACTATCTAGATAAGTTCTAAAATTATGCTATACAAATGTTAAATACAATCATATAGAAGCAATATACAGTCTCCAATAGCGCATAAACACATTACAATCACCATATGCGCTAATATATGTCCTCAGATGCACAGAATTGCGTTCTTATGCAGTAGAAAACGTAAAACACGATGAAAAGACTATTGAGGCCCTCTATGGCCTTTTCCCCCACCCCGCAAAATTGGAAACGCCGATTCAATACTCAAATGATTTCAAATGGTTATAGAAAAATAAACTTTTTCTAAAAAAATATGAAAAAAAAATAAAAAAGGCCTGAACCAGAAGGTTCAAGCCGCCTCTTTTTTGTCTCTTATACTTTTATAGCCTCCCTCTTAGAGGGAGGTGGCGCGAAGCGCCGGAGGGAGTCAGTAGGGGCGACCCTACGTGGTCGCCCATTTAGCCCTCTTCTTTACCTCTTCCAATGGCATGAGATAAAACCCAATAACC
>JAEEGL017163239.1_pt1 | contig 19516 bp, 30 predicted proteins | sample 9134231 | NCBI WGS metagenome assembly JAEEGL01 (sample SAMN16246548, study PRJNA631951) | gut metagenome | biome: gut microbiome; feature: rumen; material: fiber-attached | host: Bos | place: Iran: Karaj | collected 2018-10 | reverse complement strand
GTTTTAATTCTTCATGAGTCATTATAGTTTACCCCCTTAAATCATGCAGTCAAAACTTGGAACTTAACGCCAAGTTTGCCATTAGGCATTGTTGTCTTTTCAACTACGCGAAGCTTAGGTCCCTCAGTAGGTGCGGTAGCAGATACGAGGATAGCACCCTTAGCACTAATACCACCATAGAGTGTAGTAGAAGCGCAAGTACCAAGAGCGCTAATGAAAGCGGACTCTGTAGCCCAAGCAGTATCTACGGCACTATCGTAGCAGATGCAGTTAGTTGTGAACTTATCGCCAACAGCGAGATATCCCAAACGAGGGAGGAAGTCGCCTGTACCATTGAGGTAGAAATCCTTAAGACCAGGTGTTCTCTCATCATAGATGTGCTCAGCAGAGTAATTGAGAGCAACTGGAAGGGTACCATCAACAGCATACTTAACTTCACGCTTAGCGGCATCGACAGCTAAAAGCATACCATTCTCAAGCTTATCAACTGAGAAATCTGTTGCATTAGGCTTAGCCTGAGCCTCAATGCGACCATCACGACGGAAAGCCACGTTGTTAAGTTCAATCTGGCCATAACCGTCAATAGTCAATCTTTTGAAAGCCATTGTATAAAACCTCCATTACTTTATTTTGTAACTACTTAAGATTGCCTCAACGCCACTCATAGGGGCGTCGTCTTTTGGAATACATCCAGTGGATGTTTGGGTAAATACAGATGCGCCAGTCTTCTTCAACTCGTAAGTAAGATGCATATCAAGTTCTTCTGCGGTATAGTCGTCAAGCTTAGCTCTATAAGTATCTAATACTGTTTCAGAAAGCTTGTCACTGTACTCAGAAATAACAGCCTCTTTTGACTGATTTTCAATGTTCTTCTTGAAAGTTTTCAAAGATTCAAGTTCTTCTGCAAGAGACTTGTTAAGTGAATCAGCCTTATCGTATTCAGCCTGAACATCAGCGATTTTGGCTTCTGCACTTTCTTTCTCTGTATTTAAAGTAGCGATTGTAGAATTTAACTCTTCAATTTTGGTGCTAAATTCTGCACAATCTGTTGCATTTTTTTCTGCGTTAGTTAAATTTTCATTTACTAACTCATAAGTATCACCATTAAGGACTCTCAATGTATCAAGAGTATTCTTCTCTTCAGCAGTTACATCAACAATAAATACCTTTACCTTATTGTCGATAGTAAGGCTATCTGTTGAGTCATCCTTAGTGTAATAAACCCTTTCATAACAACCTTCTTCATAGTTGTAAGCGAGCGCATATTCATCATATACATCGCATACTGTATAAGAACTAGTCCAGCCGCCCTCTTCATTAAACTCAGGATTGAGTAAAGTCCAGATTGCGTTGTACTTCTGGTTATCGGAAAGTTTAAAATTGATTTCCATTTCCGAGTTTCCTCCTATATTACTATAATCTTTAATCTTTTGAATAGTGTCTTCAATAGATTTCTGTAACGTAAAGAATGAGGCACCCTCAAAACAAGGTTCTACGGTATCTCCTAAAACCTGAAGTCCTAAAAATCTACCGTGGTCGAAAACTACATATTTTTGACCCTGCACAATAGCCATATGGTATGAAAGTGATGGCTCGTACAATTCCATTGATTGAGGTTTAGAAACTATATCATTAGCCTCGGGATAAAGCGCTGTAAACAATAAAACATCAGTACAGGCATAAGTACGTTCTACACCATCTTTATCCAAATGTTGTTCCCAAGCAAAGTTATTGGTTTCGGGAACGATACCATAAATTTGCCCTTCAGAACGAGAAGTTCCGTGGTCTGTAAAATCTTCTCCGTCATAAATACCTTTAACAGGTATATACTGAAAGGTTGAGATTAACTCGTCCGCAAATTCGTCGGTAATATAAGTACCATTACGATTTGCTCCCTTATAAAAGACTCTACATCTGGCTTTGGAGAAAACATCATTATATTTCTCTACATTACCATAAATACTTACTGGAAACTCTATTTGACTTTTTTTCATGCAGAGCCTCCCTGACCTTGACGGTCAATAGCGTCTTCATTTTTAATAGTCTTTTCAGACTTATCCTCTAATTTTTTCTCAGGCGCGCCCACTTCGCCAGAAGATTCCGTATAAGAGGTTTGAAGTGGAATAAATTTGTCCCTAAGATTAAGTACATCATTTTCCAAATCTTTGACATTAACAATCTCACGCTGTGTAAGGCCGGCCGCAACTGCCGGAACTAAATAACTATAACCACTCTGCGCGAGCTTCAATGATTCTGTAATAAAATCATCTCTATTATACAAGCTAAGTGGGAAGATAGTATACTTAAAAGTAATATTAGAATTACCAAATAAGGAGTTAACTACCTTAGTTATAAAGCGTGAATACTTGTTAGCCAATATCATCATAAATGAAATATCATTTATAATAGAAAGCTTGATGGCTTGAACTCCTAATGGAGCAAAAACCTGAGAACTTACACCCGCATTGGCATACACGTTCTGTAACATCTTTTCCAATGAAGAGGCTTCGTTATCCGCAGACGTTTTGGAAACTATGGAATCTGTGTCCGCGTAAGTAGTGAGAACTGAAACATTTTTGTTACCCTTCATCATTCCTACTGTACCTTGGTGAATTACCGCAGCTTCTTCAGGCTCAAATAAAAGAGTACCGTCAGCAAGGTGTGGAATCTTTTGGACAATAATTTTTTTGATTTCTTCGAGTTCCTGCTCCTCTCTTCTGTCTATTGCTTTGTCGTACTGAATCGTTGCGGGAATAATATCAAGGAAAGGAGGGGTCTCACCAAAAATAGTAAAACATACTCCAACATCGGTAGGTATCTTAACCCAAGGAGTAGTTTTCTTTCCTCTTTTGTACGCTTTGTAATAGTCAGAAATAAACTTAGGATAGGTATTCAAAGTTTCATTTCTTAGTTCCTCGTCAAAGATAGTGGTAAAATATGCAACATTAAACTCGACTACATCATCACCATTTGTATCTACATAACGTGAGCGGCAATAAGCAGTAGGTAAGTCAAACATAACGAATTTGTCTTTTGTTTGAGTTTGAATGATTCCATAATACACACCATCAATAAGGACGCGGATGGACATTCTTGTCATTACTTCTGCGAGATTCATTTTATCGACATATTCTAATGCACCATAGTATCTCTTGGCAATATGCGGACTGGAGAGCTGTTTACCAATAGCAGGATTAGGAATTAGTAAACCCGTATAAGTTAAGAGAGTGCCATAATACAAGATAATACGCTTGTAAAATCCATCTCGGTAGAAATAATTTCGAGAAAGTTTTTGTTGTTCAGCCAAAGAAGAGGAGTTGATAATTTTATCAACTTCCTCAATGGTATACTCTTTAGACCTAACAACGCCTTCACCCATAAAGCGACTAACCCAACTTGCGTCAGGCTTCGCTATCATGTCTTCGTGGGCCTTTTTAAATTGTTCTAAACTAAAAGTATGTTCCATTTAATTGGCTCCTTCGGTATAAAATGTTAATGCTCGCTGACCGATAATACCACGTCTCTTTCGCTTTTGGTAACTTTCCTCTTCAATTTCCTTTATTCTCCAAAGACCATAGGCCAATGCAGAATATTTATCTTTAGGGAAACGAGAGTTAATTTGCTCAAGTACGATGTCAAGACCATTTCGTTTCAGACGAAGATTAGCCATTTCTTCAAATAATTTAGTAGTAAGTTCGTGTGGCATTAAACGCTTTACACGCTTTTCATAAGGCATTTTCGTACCGACTTGAGTTGAAAGTAATAAAGAGCGCGCCTCTTGTTCGGTTATCAAAAATCTTACCATTCCGCTATTTAAACGAGCATAAACATTAGAGTGAATCTTTGTGTTTAATGGACCGTTTGCTTTAATTGAATAAAGGATGCAGGCCGCATCTTTGGGTTGGATTTTCTTATATTCATCGTTATTAAAAAATCCATAAGCGGGATAGGTATTGCCTAAACTATCAGTTTGAGTTCGTATCATCTCATCTGCAAGACCGATACCCAAACCGTTACAGTCGATTACTACTTCGCGCGGACGAAAATCTTCAATTAACTTCTTCAAGTCAATTGCCTGTTGCTCGAAGGTTTTGGTTTCTGATTGGCGGCCGAGTACAAAGATATTAACCATAGTAGAATAGAACTTATAATCTCGGATATTGACGCGCCAAATACAAGCAACTGTTTGGTCTGATAATCTTCCTACGTCTACTGAAATTAAGTAGAAAGTAGTGGAATCCTCTCTAAATTTTTGTTTCCATTCTGGATTTTTTATTTTTCTATATTTAGAAATCTTCTCAAAATTGAACCAAGATTCTTCACTGCCGCCGGCCCATACGCCCATATACTCTGATGCGAATGTTAGTTCGTTATATGAAGGAGACATCTTCAAGTTCTTAACGTGCGCAGGAGTAATAAGGTCATGCTTCATAGGGATACGATAATCAAGTCCCATGGTGAAGGCGCGCGACGGGTCCATAATGGACTCTTCAAAATAGTCCATAAGGGCCTCGTAAGCAAAGGAAGACTTAGTTCCCGCAGAAGTAGCATAGATAACTTGAGTATTGATAACTTCTCTACTATTTACTAAACCAGTTACAGTACGACGAGATACGTTCATCTGAGGAATGACGATTTCTGCGATAGCGTCTCCGTCTTGGTCGCGCGCCTCGTCGATGAGTGTTGCGTGGGTACGAATACCACGGTCTGAGTCGAGCGCACCAACAACGCTTAAACGACTTCCATTCTTAAAGTAAAGCTCTGTATAGTCTTTACCGAAATTAGCGTGAGGTTCGCCATTATAGAGTTCGAGTTCATTTTTGAGAAGGGGCCAAATACGCCAAATCTCTTGGATTTTTTGTTTTGTAATTTTAGCTGCCTGAGTCTTATTCGGCGCAACGATAGAACCAACGTGATTCGGTAAGAAAACGCATTGGAGATATTTGGCTAAGATAGATAAGAATGTTTTTGAGGTAGCACGTGATGCTGTAATAAAAATGTGCGTATATCGCATACACACCCTCAAATAAATTCTCTGGAAGAAGAAAAGATTAAAGTTGGAACTTTCAGGCAAAATCATATCCAGATAAATATCTGGATATACCATGAAAATGTTCCAACAATCATATAAGAGTTCTTCGTTTTTCTCTAGCCAGGGTTCTGTAATTACAACACCCTTTTCAAGTTCAATACCATCACGATAAACTTTTTCTCTTCTATTAAAAACGGTATCGTCGGGGTCTTTTAGTTGGATGACACCCGGCGCAGCGTTCTTAAACTTGTCATTCATCCTCTCCTTCCTCCGGTTTGAAAGAATCGTCTTCTCCTAAATTATACCCGTCATTATCATATTCATCAAGGTTATAATTTTGCTGAAGTCCATAAATACTTTCATTCTGTTCTAATTTATCTGCATTTTTCAACGCTTCCATACGTTGAGTAATTTCATCTCCGATACCGCCTTCGTTAATATATAATCTCTGGTTATAATTCTCAATATTCTTAAGGGTCTCGTCTACTACATCACGAGTAGCTCCATCATAGAATTTGTTCTGGCGGCCGCGTTTTTCGAGCCAATGGGCGACTTCTGCAAATGAGTCGAAGTCGACCGCATTTTTTGTATTCTTTGGAGTGAACTCCGCAGTCTTTACGAGTTTATCGTAAGAGGATAAGAACTTATCTATATCTTTATCTCCTGCGCGAATCTTACTATCAATTACAAGAGATAACTTACAAATTTTCTGCGCTTGGTCTATCTGGAGCGCGCCGTTAATATTTTGGGTTAACATTAACCCTTTGTAGAGGTCTTCGAGATAATTGAGTTCTTCATCATCATAGTTGGCGCCCCATTTTCTGCGCAAGTCCGCCATGTGCTGTTCATTGACTAATGGAATTTCGGTTGTAATTAAACCGGCTTGGCGCAACTTAACGTATTGCTTATTGTAATCATCCCAACCGAATTGTTCATATATATCTTCTGCGAAAACCTTCGAATATACATCCCAAGTTTTCTCTTCTCCATTGAGTTCTGCAAGCCTAGTCCATTCCTTTACAATGAATGGGATGCCCGCATATTGACAAAGAGTATCAATAAAACTCCATTCAAACTCATGTTCCTTCAGCATCTCATTGATGCACGAATTACAAACTGGAAGGTATCCATCTGGATAAAATGGAGAGTGAGTGCGCGCGAAGTCATCAGTGGTCGTGTTAATGCCGCAGCAATTACACTTCTTCGTTAGAGCCGGTTTCTGCGGTATCTTCGGTATTATAGCCATCGAAAAAACCCTCCTTCTCCTTACACTTATTTGCGTCCTTTAAAATCTTCAAAAGTTCCCTTTGTCTTTTTGGCTCGGCCGCAAAGTACGCATTTATAACTTCCATTAAGACTTCAGTAAAGTCTTTAGGTGTATCCTTATCCTTCATAGGATTAACTTTGAGAATACGAGCAACTCCCATAAATACGGTAACATCGCTAATATTCCCTATTTCTTTCATGAACTTGCGTTCGTATCTACCTCTCATTTATTACTTTCCTCCTTTTGAATCTCTCTTAATCTTCTCACAATGTTTACATCTTGGAGAAAATCCGTCCTTTGAACGCGCCCTTTTAACCCAGTCTCTATTAGTCAAAAGTAGCGAGCGGCCGCAATCCTTACACTTTTTGAATTCTTCAGGAAAAAATAAGTTCTCACAAACAGTTTTGTGGAAGGCCGCAGTCTCCGCAATCGTATCAAAAACTTTACGGTAGAGAGTTGAAATGTAGTTAACTTGGTATGTGTGGTGGTATTTTTCTTTAATAAGGGATTGGATTTCGGAGTTACTCTTTTTCTCAACTTTCCAATCTAATATATCTTTATGTAAAGGCTCGAGTTGTGCTAAACTTTCATAGGCCCGCGCAGTATTCAAAAACTGGACGAGGGTTGAGGTTTCGTCGAGGTTTTCCTCTTTAACTTTTTCTTTGAGTGTAGGTAAAGCCTCGTAGAGTTCGCAGAGATGTTTGGGATTAGAAAAATCGAAGGCTTCGAGTGTATACTGCGCGGGAGTCCATAAAAGTGAAGAAATCTTTTGAAGTTCTTCTTCGTTGAAGTCCTCGGGCGCAGGAAATCTCTCTGGATTAAAGAGTTTTTTATAGAGAGGGGAGTTGTAGCAGATTGAGAGCGGGAGGACGGGGATATCGTCGCCAAACTCGAAGTGTTCTTCGGGTTTATAGTAGATTGAGTTGTTAGAGGGCTTGGAGAAGATAGTTTGTTTATAAGAGTCCTGATAGGTATATTGTTGGCGGCGAAGTTCGACGAGTTCGTGTTTAAGTTTGAGGTATTTGCGGGGTGTGAGGGCGGCCGCACGTTCACGAAGATGGGTAAGTTCATCTTCATTAAAGCGGTTTAAGAGTTCTTGGCGAATCGGTGTCTTTCTCTTTTTGATGCCTAGCTCATAAAATGAAATGGTGAGTTCGGTTGAGTCGATTTGACGCCATAAGTTTTCGAGAGCGGCGAGAATTTGCGGGGATGCGAGATTGCGGGCCTCCGCACGGGAGAAGACGTTTTTCTGCTTTTTGTAGGTAGGGTGGGAAAAGTCGTTTTCCGAAAATCCGGGGGTCTCGAGGAGACCTTCGAGAGAGACGGAGCGTTCGTCGGTCCAGTCTTTTGAACGGGTTTCGATATAGAGGCCCTCTTGGCGAATGCGGGCGTTTCCATCTTTTTCGCTTTCAGATTCTTTCCCCCAGAGTATATAGTTAGCCATCATAGATAATTCGTCTTCATTAGGTTTATACGAGATTTTTGTGAGATAATCATCTATAAAGGTTTTGCGGTCGGTTCGAAGGACTAAGGTCCAGTCAAGTTGTAATCTATTCATTAAATACGTTCCTCCTATATATTTATATTATACAATAAATTGGTGTAAGTTGCAAATTTTCGGGGAAAACGGAGTTTTCGGAGAGGGAAATTGAAATTTTCGTTTCGGGAATTCGAAATTTTTATTTCGTGGGGAATTGTAGCCAGGCCCCGCTGTTTGGAGTTGTGCAAATTGCACAAATCCCAAAATATACCCCCCTGGTTTTTTGTGCAGATTGTGAGGTGCAGCAGTCCCTATGCCCTTTGACAAATTGCACAAACAAACCTAAAAACCGGGGCGGTTATTTTGTGCAACTTTTATTTGCTTTCGTACGCCAAAAGCGTATAATGAAACTATCAGCAAGGCATTAACAAAAATCCAACCCTTGCGGAAAGTAGGTATTATATGAAGAATAAGAGATTTTCAAATGGTCTTACACTACACGAGTTGATTGACTATGAAATGAACAGGCTTGCAAGCCTTGAAAAGCCGACCAAGTGGGAACAGTACAGACTTGCTACGGCTAGACGCATTATCGCTAACGAGCGCGACGACGGGCGCTATGGTAAACTCTTTGAGTTGTTGTTCGTAGGTGATACAAGCCACAAGTCAAAGGTTGCAAAACAGGGCAAGATTGACGGCTATTTTTGGTTGAACGGCAAGCGCCACAAGGTCGAATACAAGACCAACGGCGGGCGTATAGGTCCTTTGTTTAGAATGGTTAAGCCTGATACAGAGTATATTATCTATATCATGGATTTCACCACAAGAACCTACACCAAGAAGGACGGCTCTATCGGTGGCGGTAAGCACTACACAAGCGCGGCTTGTATCTTCACAGTAGCCGACTTCCTCAGGCTTGTTGACCATCTTAACGCTACAAAGACCCTGACAAAAGACGGCATCACAGAACCCGCTGTTCAGGGTGATAGCGCAAAGCTCTGCAAGGCACTTTGGGATTATCCGATTGAGTTCAATCCTGACAACCACTACACAACAGACGACTTCGAAGAAATCGAACTTTGGTGAGGGCTTAGCCCTCACCAACCCGAAAGGGTAACACCAATCAAATCAAACCTATCAGGAGGATATGAAAATGAAAACTACAATCAAGGCTATCGACAACAACAATGAAATGTATGCAGAAGTTACAACGAAGAAAGCCGTACACCTTATAATGCCGTGGGTTAGAACTTATATGGGATGGATAACAAGCCGCCCCGAAGATAAAATCAGGCTCGATATTGAGTGGACAATAGGCAGCACCCACATGGAGATAACTCATAACGATAAGTGGTATTTGACCTATGTTGAAGATGAGTTCTTCTGTGATAACGCTATCGAGTTCGATAATAGGAGTGAGTTACGCAACTTCATCAAGGACATACTCAAGAACCTCGAACAGACTGAGAAAGCGGAAAGGACATGGAGTGAGTGGTAACTCCACCACTCCACCCACCGCAAGCCACACCATATCAAAACAAACATCAGGAGGATATAAAAATGAAAAACTTATTCGAACTCAAACTTCACAACGCCGACATCAACAACTTCAAGGTTTTAGCCACAAGCCGCACAAACAACCTTCAATTAGTTGAACTGTATATCAGGAACGTATCAACTAAAATATCCGCTTATATCGGTACGCCCTATGGTTCACTCAATGTTCACAACGTATTCAAAGGGAACTTCGGCGAATGGATAGTAGACATCAGCGACGATAACATAAGCGAAGAACTCGAGATGGATACACTCGGCGAAGTGGTAGACTTCATCAGGGACTATCTCGAAGTAACAAGACAACAGTACAATGCGTGGAATGAGGAAGTGGTTTAAACCACTTCCTTTTTTATTTTCCAGGATTTTTTCGTACGTCTTTTGAGTCCGTTTAATCGGACTCTTTTTTCTTCCCAAAATTTTTCGTACGTCTTTCGTACGAAAAGTCCTTTGACTTATATGGGGATAGTAGTATAATGGTAGTATCAAATCAAGGAGGATTTTCCCCATGTGTACTATTACTGACTTGACCGCTATCGTTTCTGAACCTAAAATGACTGTTGATGAAACTGTCGTTTATCCTACTCTTGACGCTATACTCGAGGCGCTGGAGCCTGAGCAGGAATGTGATGATTTTTCGGCTGATGACATTGCGGCTGATTATGCATCTAATATGCCGTGCGATTTTTCAGGATATTGCGCTGGAACGAATTGTCCGAATTTTTTCAAGTGTAAAGGTTCCACAAAATAAAAAAAAGAAAATTGGGAGTTTCTCCCAGTTTTCAAATTTGAATTTTTCGTACGTCTTTCGTACGAAAAAATGTTTGCGTTTCTTCCCGAAATAGTATATAATTTAGGTATCAAAAGGAAAGAGAGGATAAATTTATGAATGATTGGGAATATGATATGTGGTGGGACTCAGTAAACGGTATGGAAGAAGACGACAACTATGATGATATGGATGATTGGTAGGGCGGCCGCCCTATCAATTTTTCTGAAATATATAAAGTAAATAGAAGCTACGAAATTTTTTCGTACGTCTGTCGTCCGAAAAAGACGGATTTTTTCTTGCAAAATTCTTATAGGGTAGTATAATTAAACTATCAAAAGAAAGGAAGGAAATCCCAAAATGAAAACATTAAAAGAAATCAACTCCGAGCGTAACAGTATCATCAATGAAGCAGTTAAGACTCTTTACCACAACCCTCGTCTTGAAAGAGGTATCCCCTACACTGCTGAGGAACTTTCAAACCTGACAGGCGGTATCATTGCCGCAGAGAACTTTCAGAACGCTATGAACACTGGATTCTGGGAGACTAGGGAACGCGGCTATAAGCGCTACTGTGGTTCAATATACCATCTCTATGGTAGTATTTCATGCAGACTCATAGAAGACGAGCGTAAGCTCACATACAAGGTATATGACGAGTGCGGCAACCTTATTGACGAGTTCGTAAGACACAAGAGACTTATCAAGGCGGAAATTATCTAAAATAAATGGGGAGAGAAATCTCCCCTTTTTCAAAAAATTAGAATTTCGTACGTCTTACGTACGAAAACAAGGTTGTATTATTTCCCGAAAGTAGTATAATACAAGTATCAAATCAAGGAGGACAATCCAAATGAAAATTACAAGTAAGAAGGCAACCGAGAAGTTAGAGAACTTAGAGCGCGGAATGGTTTTTACCCTTCCCAATCACGTAGGGTCAATCTATATGGTCATCAATGAGCACGACTATTATATCAAGAACGAAGCTGTTGGGGAAACCGAAGTTGTGTTTATCGATTTGGAAGATGGCGAAATTCTTACACTCGACCGCGATACCGAAGTTATTTTGATTAACGGTAGTTTTGTATTAGACAATTAAATAAAGGGAGATTTTATCTCCCGATTTACTCGTTTTCGTACGTCAAACGTACGAAACTTTTCTTGCATTTTTCCGGGTGCGTGGTATAATTGAGTTATCAAAAGCAAAGGAGAAACCCAAAATGACATCACTTAAAAAGTTCTTCAATATCGAAAGTCCTTACAAGTTTGAATGGAATGATTTAAGATGTTTCATCACTGTTATCAATGTAATATTGATAATGACCTACGGCTTGTCTATTTCTTGGTTTGGTTTGTTGGTGGCTGTTGTAGGAATTGTAAAGGACTTAACAAAGGATAGAAGAATTAACGGACTCCTTATGCACCTTGCTAATGCGGCTTTGAATATCTATTTTTTGTGGATTTTGTATAGGTAATCAAAGCTGGGCGGATAAAACTTCCGCCCTTTATCCCGAAATTTCGTACGTCATACGTTCGAAAAAATTTTTGACTTTGGAATTTTTTCTGATATAATTTAAGTATCAAAAAGAAAAGGAGATAAAACTTATGGAAGTTATTTTTGAAAATGGTACACCGTCAACAACTTTTGGTGATTTAGGTTTATTCGACACTTTTATTTGTCCTTCTCTTTATCCGAAAGATTATGTTTTTATGGATATAGGAGATGGATATGCCGCGTGCATTACTAGTCCCAACGCAGATGCCGACTTCTCTGAAAATCAGGAAGTATTGAAAGTAAAAATTACAAGTATGACTATAAAACTTGTTTAATTTGCGGCGACTTCATAAAAAATTATGAGGTCGCGCGCAATATACATATTTTTCGTACGTCAATCGTCCGAAAATTCAAAATCCGGGTGTTGCAATTTTCCTGGATAGTAGTATAATTAAACTATCAAAAGGGAACACCGAAAACAAAAAAAGAAAAAAAGTTAGAAAAAAGTTCTTGACAAGTCGGAAACCTTATGATATAATAAAGATACAAAAGGAAGAAACAGTAACTTCCTATTGTAAATAAAAACTTTGTTGCCAACTACATAAGTGTTGGAGAAAGAGGTCAATTATGACACAGAGAGAGTTTTTCGCAGGTATCGTTGAGGGTGCTACAATCACAGCCGAGCAGGCTACATTCGCAGTCGAAGCTATCGCCAAGCTCAACAAGAGGAACGAGAAGAGAGCCGCAACTCCTTCCAAGACGGCTATCGCCAACGAGCCTATCAAGGCAAAGATTGTCGAGTTCCTCGAGGGTAGGGAGTTGACACCCGCCAACATCATCGCCGAGGGCGTTGAGATTACGACACAGAAGGCTTCTGCCCTCTGCCGCCAGCTCGTCGAAGCAGGCACACTCGTAGTCGCCGACATTAAGGTCGCCAAGAAGGGCAAGGTCAAGGGTTACGCTCTTGCACCCACAGGCGACGAAGCCTGAGTAAAACGGGCGGAGAGAAATCTCCGCCTTTTTTCGCAAAACTATTTTTCGTACGTCAATCGTCCGAAAATAAAATTTGACTTTTTCACAAATTTGGAGTATAATTTAATTACAAAAGAAAAGGAGAATAAATATATGGCAAACTTATGGGAAGAAACAATCGAAGTATTAAAAAGTTATTCTCTCACTTGGGATGATGTTGAAGCGGTAATTCTCGATTATAGTAATATTACTATACCAAAAGATAATTTTGAAGAAGTCGCACGCAAGACTAACTATGACAAGGGTTATGGTAGTGTTGAAATTAGGTCTGATTTGAAAATCATCGGTTGGAATTGGTGGTTGGAGAGAGCGGAATATAATGGTTCTGAATGGTGGGAGTTAAAGACAAAACCATATATTCCAAATAATATTATAAAAGTTACAAGTTTTATTGAGGGAGAATAATTCTCCCAATTTATTCCTTTTCGTACGTTATACGTACGAAATCCGGGTTGAACTTTCCCGAAAATATAGTATAATTAAATTATCAAAGTTAAGGAGGAAATCAAAATGGAAACACCAAGAGATATTACATACTGCGCGAACCCTAACTGTGAGATGAAATGTGAGCGCAATTTGAAGTTTCACGATTTCCGCGGCGCGCCGCCTTACAGTTGCGCTATGTTCGGACCTGACAAGAGTGGAAAGTGTCCTTGTTTTATGTCGCCTAGGGCTTAAAGGTTGTGCCTTAAACAACCAAAATGTGTACTACAAAGGGATTTGCCTCCACGTTGGCGTAGTATGGGTAATGCTAAAAATCCTTAGGTTTTGGACTATAAAACCAAACGGCCGCCTCCGACACGGGCGCGCGCAATGTCCCGCGCGTTATAAAAAGACATCTTTTGACTTTTGGTTAGAGGGTTAAACCGAAAGCATGCAGGTATAGAGGCATTAAGAAAGGTTGGCGCCGACCACTATGCAAAATTCTCTTTTCGTACGTTATACGTCCGAAAAATAACTTGCAATCTTTCCCGAAAATAGTATAATAAAACTATCAAAAGGAAAGAGGAAAATAATATGAAAGTCTATCTTGCAAGTCCTTTATTTACCGAATATGAAAGAGAAAAGGTAAAAGAAGTTGCGGCCGAGCTAAGAAAATATCACGAAGTCTATGTCCCTATGGAACATCAGATTGAAAACGCTTGGAAGAAACCAAATTGGAGATGGGCGCAAGAAGTCTTCGCAGAAGATGTAAAGCAGATACAAGAATGTGATTTAGTAGTCTGTATTTATTATGGTTTGTATTCTGATAGTGGGACAGCTTGGGAGTGCGGTTATGCTTATGGAATAGGTAAACAGGTTAGATTATTAGATTATTCTAATGATGAGGTTTCCTTAATGGTGGTAAATGGTAGTTATAATAATTATGAATTTTTTGACAAATATCAAACATAAGGGAGAATTTTCTCCCAAAATATCTTTTTCGTACGTCATACGTACGAAAAAACCGGGTTTCCGTCTTGCAATTAAATTTATATGTGATATAATTAAACTATCAAAAGGAAAGGAACTTAACGAAAATGACTATTAACTTTGACTTAGACGGAACATTAGTAGACCTTTACGGCGTAGAGAATTGGCTTTCTATGTTGAGAAATGAGGACACAACTCCCTATGAAATCGCTAAGCCACTCGTAGATTTTAGCGTATTGGCTAGGCTCCTCAATAAGTTGATTGCTTCGGGTGTAACTGTAAATGTTATTTCTTGGACTTCAAAGGGCGGCTCGCCTGAGTACAATGCGGCGGTCGCAGAAGTTAAAAAGGCATACCTCGCAAAGCACCTGCCCTCAGTCAAGTTCTCAAACATTATGATTGTCCCCTACGGCACACCAAAGTACACGCTCGCAAAGGGTATCCTCTTCGACGACGAAGATAAAAACCGTTGGGATTGGAGAACTCATAACGGAACTTACAGCTATGATGAAACGGACATTATAAATATCTTAAAGGCTCTCTTGTGAGAGTCTTTTTCCGAAATTATTTTTTTCGTACGTCATTCGTACGAAAAAAGATTTGCAATTTCCGGGAATTCTGATATAATTAAACTATCAAAAGAAAGGAAAACCGAACTTATGAAGATTACATTTACAAAAAAATCTATTAAGGCGATAAATAAGTGGGCGAGAAAACACGGCTTTAATACCGAGTATATTCTCATTAAAAACGGCGACCTAGAATTTGACCCGAACGAAAATGAGATTACAGTTCCGAAAGCCTACGACAGCGACTACGACAGCCCGTTCATGCGGTTCCTTCGTGGTATCGGTTTAACCTCCGACTTCGACGCGGTAACACTCTCAATCCTCCACGAACTCGGACACGCTCAGACAGTAGACCTTTTTACCGCTAAGGAATGGAAGTGGTGTGCCGCTCAGAAAGCCATATTGGCGGGACTGAATGACGGACCGAATGAAGATTATCTTTTCGGCTATTGGAATATCGAAGACGAGCTAGCCGCTAATAATTGGCTTATCCTTTATACAAAATCTTTTCCTAAAAAGGTTCAGGAACTCGAAGATATAATCGAAACAAATGTAAAATTTGGGTAAAACTTTTACCCATTTTTTACACGGAGAATTTTTCGTACGTCTAACGTCCGAAAATTCACTTGCAATCCGGGAATAAAATGATATAATTAAACTATCAAAAGTAAAGGAGATAAAAAATATGGCAACATCAAAAACTGTTCTTGATAACGCAATCCGTGAGAAGTACATTGGTATTGTAACAGAGTGTCTTGAAAAGGCGGGCGAGCAGGTACTTGTTACAGGTTCAAACGAAATCGCTTTACCTTGTGTTGACACTGAGGGAAACGAAAAGTTCCTTGTCCTCACATTTAAGGTTCCTACGGGTACTCGTGGCGGTGAAGCTTACAATGGTTTCTACGAAGCAGAGGACTATGCGGCACACCTTAAAGAAAAGGAAGAAAAAGCTAAGGTCGCCGCAGAAAAGAAAGCCCGCAAAATCGAAGCCGATAAGAAACTTCGTGAAGAAAAGGCAAAACTTAAAGCGTTAGCGGAAGAAAACAAAGAAAAGTAAAAATTCTTTGAGGGGAGACTTTCTCCCCTTTTTTTCTAAAAAATAAAATTTTTTCGTACGTCTAACGTACGAAAAACCGGGCGTTTTTTCCTGGAATTTTTGAAAAAACTATTGCAATAAAATTTTATGGTGGTATAATTTAACTATCAAAAGAAAGGAAGAAATCAAAAAATGAAAAATGTAGTAGTTTTCGACACGGAAACGGTCAATCTTAAAAAGCCTTTTTGTTATAACATCGGATATACTATCCTTGATGTTGACAATGGGGAAACGCTCGCAAGACGCGATTATGTAGTTGAGCAGGTATGGCATAACCCTATGCTTTTTATCACGGCTTACTATGTAAACAAGCGTGAAAAGTATGTTGCGGCTATGCGCTCACGCAAGACAATCATGGCGAAGTATGGCTATATTTGTCAGGCTATGATTAGGGATTTTGTAAAATTTGATGTAGTTGGTGCCTACGCTTTCAATTCGCCCTTTGATGACAAGGTATTCACCTACAACTCCGATTGGTTTAAGTGTAATAACCCTTTCGACAATCTCCCGATTTTTGACATTCGCGGCTACGTTCATCAGTTTATGGTTGATGAAGCTTATAAGGAGTTTTGCGAAAAGCACGGCTACTTTACAGATAGCGGCAACTACTCCACAACAGCCGAAACGGTCTTCCGCTACCTCACAGGCAACACCGACTTTATCGAAGACCATACCGCCCTGAGCGATAGTGAAATTGAGGGCGCAATCCTTCTTGAGTGCCTCAAGCGTGGAGCCGAACTGAATACCGAGTATGAGGTCAAGAGGTCAATCAAGCGTGAAATCGAAAAGACCTTAACAATCAAGGACACGGCGGGAGAGTATCACGAATTTGACTATAAGTCAATCACAATCAACAAGGATAAAACAAAAATAACCTTACGCTAAAAAGAGGGGGAGAAATCCCCCGATTTTTTTATAGGAATTTTTTTCGTACGTCAAACGTTCGAAATTTATAAAACCGGGTATTGCATAAAATTATAAAGGTGGTATAATTAAACTATCAAAGGAAAGGAGAGTACAGATTATGGGTACTTCAAAGACAGTTTTGGATAATGCAATTCGCGAAAAGTTCATGGGTGCGGTTAAGGACTTCCTCGAGAAGTCGGGCGAAGAGGTTCTTATTACAGGTTCGAATGAGATTGCGCTCCCTTGCGTAGATGCCGAAGGTAATGAGAAGTTCATTGTGTTGACCTTCAAGGTTCCGACAGGCGCAAGAGGCGGCGACCCGTACAACGGATACGAAGAGGCGGAAGACTACGCCGCGCACGTCAAGGCCAAGGAAGAGAAGGCCAAGGCCGCAGCCGAGAAGAAGGCACGCAAGATTGCGGCCGACCAGGCACTCCGTGAGGAGAAGGCGCGTCTCAAGGCACTGGAGAAGGGAGAGTAATCTCCCTTCGGGGTCGCGCGGTTTTCGTACGTCATACGTTCGAAATCTAATTTGAAATTTTTAGAAAATAGTATTATAATTAAAGTATCAAAGGAAAGGAAAATAAAAATATGAAATGTCCTTATAGAATAATCAAAGAAGTAAAACATCAGTATAATTCCGATATTACAACAGAAGAGTTTGCTGATTGTTATGGAAAAAAGTGTCCTTTTTATGAAGAGACTTATGGTATAAATAAAGAGGACTGTGCAAAAGCCAGAGAAGATGGAGGAATGAACTAATGAAACACGGCGAAAATATTTTTACAGAATATACTCCCTACGTTGGTGGAGACGACACTACTTCAAAGGAAGAACTCCTAAAACATTTTCAGTGTTTTCTTGATTTTCCTGAACATTGCGGCGTGTTTATTGTAATGTGGAAAGAGAATGACGTTTTTACAAATAGGTTTTCACTTGATGAATATATCAAACAGATTAAAAAAGAAGAAGAAATAAGAAAGAAAGAGGGAGAATAATTCTCCCAAAACTTTTTAGTTTTCGTACGTATCACGTTCGAAAAACAGTTTGCATTTCCTAAAATTAGGAGTATAATAAAACTATCAAAGAAAGGAAAGGAAAAAATAAAAATGACACATAAAAGATTTAGAGTATTATTAGTAGAGTTAACAGACCCGCATTTCAGACCCGACCCGCCGCAGGAAATTTATAGTTCAGATATTCTCAAAAATTGTGAAGATTTCTGCAAGGCTTATTTGGCAGATAATGGTCCAGGATTTTACGGACTTAAAATTGAAAAACAGATAATGAGTTGGGAAGAGATAAAAACTTTTGTATAAATTTTCTTTATATAGATTTCTTTTCTTTTGATTGCGGGAAGGGGCAACCCTTCCCTAATCAAAACATAGAAAATTTCGTACGTCTTACGTTCGAAACAAAAGTTGATAGGGCGCGCGTCCTAATATATAATAGAGTTATCAAAAAGAAAGGAAATAAAAGCATGAAACTTACAAAAGAAAAATTAAAAAATATTCTTGAAGGATTAAGGGATTATTTATATAATGAACTTCAAGATGCCGCAGATTACGAAGGTTTTGGTGAGAGAGTTTTTAATGAAGCTTATGACGATGCCATTATGCAAGCCATAACTGACGCTGAAGATAATGGAGATTTTGAGGAGGAATAAAAATGGGAGACGATAGAGAAAATAAAGAAACAGTATACGTCCACGCAGCATTTAGTGGAAAAGTAGATTGTTGCGCACATTGTCCTTGTTATGAAGAAGATAATCAAATGGGTGCAGTTCTAATTTCTTGTAAAGCGCTTCCAGGACACGGATATGATAGACTTCTTGGTGATATAACTTGGAGAAATTCAAATAAAGAAATTTCACAATATTGTCCATTTAGATAAGACGGATTTATTCCGTCTTTTTATTTGCCGAAATTTTTCGTACGTCTATCGTACGAATTTTTTTATTTGTCAAATTTTCGTCGCGCATTTTGTACATTATCACGGAAATTTTTCGTACGTGTATGCCAAAATTTCGTACGTCCCGCAAATTTTCATTTGCGTCAAATTTCCATTGTATCGCAAATTCCATTCTATGTCAAATTTCAGGGAGCTGCAAATTCCGGACGGCTGCAAATTTCCTGGAGCTGGGCCGCACTCTAGAGCTGGACCACAGCCCGGACTTTTGTCGGAAATTCCGATAAAAGTTTTTATCACGCGGCCGCCAAGTACGTACAATAGCGCTTTTAAAATTTGAAATTTTTTTAAAATTATATTATAATAAAAGGGGAAATAAAAATAAAAATAAATACCACAAATTTAATTTAATTTCAAATTTTCGACGCAGGCGCGCATAAAAAAGGACGCAGATTTCTCTGCGTCCTCTCGAAGGTGGTGATGCTGGGCGATTCGCCCTGCTTATTTAGGCCTCTTCGGGTCTAGCGTAACCTCTTACGGCACCCTTACCCTTAACCTTAAGGTCGGTCTTGATAACCTTACCCTCATCTACGAGGGGCTTCAAGAGAGAAGGAATTGCCTGGGGCTTAATGTCTACTCCAGCCTCTGCGATAAGGTCAGATGCGGTCTTACCCTCGCCAGTTGTGATAACTGCGTAGATTGCCTCACGGATAGGAGCCTTCTCAGCTTCCTTAGCGGCAGCCTTCTCTGCTGTCTTTACCTTACGGGTCTCGTTTGTCTTATCAAGCTTTTCGATACCAGCCTGTGCGAATGCTGTGAGTTCCTCGGATACGTTTGCGTTTACTACTGCTTCATAGAATTCTCTCTGTGTCATACTGTTCCTCTTTCTGGCGATGGCCGCCACCCAATTTTTTAAGTTTTATTTTTTCGAAGGGGAGTTTAGGTTTTCTTCCCTTACTTTTTACACTTATATTATACAGAAATTTTCGAAGTTT
>JAEEGL013628578.1_pt1 | contig 19516 bp, 7 predicted proteins | sample 9134231 | NCBI WGS metagenome assembly JAEEGL01 (sample SAMN16246548, study PRJNA631951) | gut metagenome | biome: gut microbiome; feature: rumen; material: fiber-attached | host: Bos | place: Iran: Karaj | collected 2018-10 | reverse complement strand
GCTTGTAAGTCCCGTGCAACCGTTAAATGCATTACTGCTTATTGTTGTAACACTACTCGGAATAGTAACGCTTGTAAGTCCTATACAACCGGAGAAGGCAGAACTACCAATATATGTGACGCTGCTCGGAATAGTTATATTTGTCAGCTCGGTGCAATCGCTAAATGCAGAATTGCCTATATATGTTACGCTGTTGGGGATTGTTATACTTGTAAGTCCCGTGCAACCGTTAAATGCATTACTGCTTATTGTTGTAACACTACTCGGAATAGTAACGCTTGTAAGTCCTATACAACCGGAGAAGGCAGAACTACCAATATATGTGACACTGTTCGGAATTGTTATTCCCGTAAGTTCACTGCAATTGCTGAAGGCATAATCACCTATGGCTGTAACAAACATTTCTCCGAGCATATCGGGAATTGTTATTTCGCCGTCTGCATTTCCGATGTAACCAGTTATAGTAACTTCACCGTTATTTATTTCAAAGATATATTTACTGTCAACAAACTGATTAAAATAAACGCCTGTTTCAATTAATTCAAACATTGTTATTAATTCCCATTCGTATTGAGAACCGCTGTAATATAATATAGTAGCAACTGCAGAATCATCGACATAATAAACTTCGAACGCACCTTCTTCAATTATTGACAAACTCAGTGGAAGAAAAACTCTTACTAGGGCGGTGCAACCGCTAAACGCATAACTTCCTACACTTGTAACACCTTCTGAAATTATTACGCTTGTAAGTCCCGTGCAACCGATAAATGCATGACTGCTTATTGTTGTAACACTACTCGGAATGGTTATATTTGTCAAGTCGGTGCAATTTTCAAAAGCATAATACCCTATACTTGTTACACTGCCGTCATCAGGTATAACACTGTTTTTACAGCCTGCAATCAGTGTTTTGCTTCCAGTCTCAATCAAGCAGTTTCCGGATGAATGATATGCATTATTATCTTCCAATACTTTTATGCTTTCAAGTCTTGAACAACCCGTGAAAGCATAACGGCCTATGCTTGTAACACTGCTCGGAATAGTTATGTTTGTAAGTCCGGAACAATCTTCAAACGCAAAACTGCCAATGCTTGTTACAGTGTCGGGAATAGTTATGTTTGTAAGTCCGGTGCAACAGTAAAATGCACTATTACCAATGCTTGTGACACCCTCTGGAATGGTTATGCTTGTGAGTTCGCTGCATTTTTCAAACGCACCATAACCTATGTTTGTAACACTGCCGTCATCAGGTATAACGCTGTTTTTGCAGCCTGCAACCAGTGTTTTGCTCCCAGTCGCAATCAAGCAGTTTCCGGATGAATGATATGAAGTATTATCTTTCGATACTTTTATATTTTCAAGCGCTGAACAACCCGCAAAAACATAAGGACCTATGCCTGTGACGCTACTCGGAATAGTTATATTTGTCAGGTCGGTGCAATCGCTAAATGCAGAATTGCCTATATATGTTACGCTGTTGGGGATTGTTATACTTGTAAGTCCCGTGCAACCGTTAAATGCAGAATCGCCTATATATGTTACGCTGTCGGGGATTGTTATACTTGTAAGTCCCGTGCAACCGTTAAATGCATTACTGCTTATTGTTGTAACACTACTCGGAACAGTAACGCTTGTAAGTCCTATACAACCGGAGAAGGCAGAACTACCAATATATGTGACGCTGTTCGGAATAGTTATGCTTGTTAGTCCAGAACAGCCCCAGAATGTGCCATCATTTATGCTTGTGACACTGTTGGGGATGGTTATGCTTGTAAGCCCGGTGCAACCTTCAAACGCAAAACTGCCAATGCTTGTTACAGTGTCAGGAATAGTTATGTTTGTAAGTCCGGTGCAACCGATAAATGCATTACCGCTTATTGTTATAACACTACTTGGAATAACTATGCTTGTCAGACTGGTGCATCCGTAAAATGCGCCAATACCAATGCTTTTAACACCATCGGGAATGGTTGTTTCTGTAAGTTTACTGCAATAACTGAAGGCAACATCGCCTATACTTGTAACCGGATAACCTTCTATTGTGTCCGGTATTACCAGTTCTCCGCTTATAGTTTCATCACAGTCGGTAATAGTTACTTCACCGTTGCTGATTTCATAACTCAGAGGTCCGTAAGTGCCGCCTACGGGCTCATCGTTGAGGAAGTGCAAAGCGGCGGCGCTCAGTTCTTCGTTGGCGTCATCCGGATTGTACAAAGCGTTAAACTGCGACCCCGAGCCGCTGTAATAAACATCACGCAAGGTGGCGTAAGCCGGGTCAAATCCGTTTTCGCCGTAATAATCGGAGTCTAAAGAAGTATATCCGCAGGCAAACGCACCCGTTCCGATATGTTTAACAGAAGCGGGTATGCGGACAACTTCAAGCTCACTGCCGGTAAAAGCGTAATCCGAAACAGTCTGCGTTCCCTCGGGAATACTGTAGTCTTTTATACTCTTTTTGCCCTCCGGGTATTTTACAAGGGTTTTACCGTCTGCGGTGAACAACACGCCGTCAACGCTTTTATATGAGCTGTTTAACGCGTCAACATCTATTGCACCGAGCTTCTGAGAAAATAGAAAACATAAGCCTTCAATCGTTTCAACGCTTGCGGGGATGCTGATATTTGTCAGTTCAGGCAATATTCCCAGTATCCCAGAAGGGATAACCCTTACTCCGGTACCGATATTTATTGAACTGATTGACGACATCGTCGTATCATCAGAATCAAATGCGATCATGCACCCGTAAAGCGCCTTTGACACATCATCAAGAACACCGATGTCATCCGGAATGATTATTTGAGCATTTACGGCATTGTAATTGACAGTTTTAACATTGCACAGGTTAAAGGCGAACATCGCTATTCTTTCCACCCCTTCGGGGATGGTGATTTCATCTATCCCGGTGCATTCATAGCACAAAGACGGTATATATTTGACGTTTTCGCCGATGTTGACGTTGCTGCAGCTGCAGTTATATAATAAAATTGAGTCGGTTGATGCGTTTACGGCATTGTAATTAACGGTTTCCAGATACTTTAAATCTTCAAAAATAGGTAATACAGAAACATTTTCGCCGATGTTTATCGTTTTCAGTGATTTTGAGCCGAAACCGACATCCTCTGCAGACTCGGCAAAGCAAAACCAATAATCCTCAAGTTCAGCATTAATTGCATTGTATGTCAATGTTTCAACCGAATTGCAGTTTAAAAAAGCAAATTCACCGATTGATGTTACGCTTTCTGGTATTGTTATTTGTTTTAATTGTGAAAAACCATAAAGCAAGAACGGTGAAATACTGCTGACCCTGCTGCCGAAATTGACCGTTGTTACAGTGTTGTTGCCTGTATAATTCCCGGTGCCTATCATGCTCTCCCCGAAACCGATAGGGACAGCATCGTCACCGAGACAACCTTCGCAATCAACAGCGTTAAAGTTAATTGTTTTCAGGTTGCTGCAGCCTGCAAACGGAGACGAGTCGATTGCCTGAATGCTTTCTCCTATTGTTATTTCTGTTATGCCTGAGCAGTTCATAAAGGCGCCTCCGCCTATACCTGAAACAGGATATCCCTCAATTGTGTCGGGCACGACTATATGACCGCTTGCCGAAGTATCACAACCCACTATTGAAAGCGTGCCGCCATCCACGGAATAGTTTATCATATAACGAAATATTCCGTAATCACCGTATGTTATGTCCGCTGCGGACGCGCCGACGGCGACGGTGCTGAGAAGGAGAACCGAACAAAGCAGTATGGAGATAAGGTTTTTAAATATTTTTGACATAAACAATCCCTCTGAGTATATAATAATTATCCTTCCTTTAAAAAAACAAAACAAAGCAAAAAAGAAACAATGACAAAAGATTATTCCTTTTCGAAAGCTCGGGCACAGAATGCATTATGAGTTGTTCTGTGCCCGAACGGGAAGTTTTGATTTAATCAGAAAGTAAGTGTTACCTTTTTCCACTTGAACAGATTGAAGAGGAAGTTCACAAAGAACGAAACAAGTTTTGCGAAGAAATTAGAGTTGACATTTACGGTAAGGCTTGACGAATCATGAACTCTGCTGCCCTGTTTAACTTCAATTTTAACATTTCTTGTTTCCTTTACCTGACCGATTTCTGCGGAATACTTGTTGCCGCTAACTGTTGCTTCTTTACCGTCAATGTAAACCTTTGCACCGGACGGGACATCTTTAAGGGTGACATTTATGGTGACATAGGTATTATAAGCCGCGCTCTGTTCTTTAAAGTTTGAAGGAAGTTTGTATTCCGACTCAAGTTTTGTTCCCGCTGCAGTTCTTGTATTTCCGGTTGCTCCGCAGTGCGAGCAGATTTGTGTCTCGGTTCCGTCTTTTGCGGTGGTTGCATCATTGTTGTAAACATACTTGAATTGATGTCCGTCAAAGACACAGTCGAGTGTTGCATTATTTACGCTTGAATCAACATCTTCGGTGGTGAATACATAATAACTGAACGATGTGCACTTGACTATGATGTAATCGCCGTCAACGGCATAAGCACATATTTCCGTGCCTCCGTTTTCAAGGTAATGAACAACCTTTATAGTTTTACCTTGGCTCAATGACTGCTGACATTTTGTGCTGAGCGAAGAAATCGGAACTCTGATATAAAGATACTGGTTTTCGTCAAGATTGTGAATCTCTCCGCCATTTACATCATTATAAAGGTCAAACGATGCTACGGTGCTGTTAGGATATCCCCAAGTATAAGAGCCGGTGTTTGCAGTCTTAAATGTCAATATATTATCTTCGCTGTACGGGCATTCGGTGCAGAATATATGAGTTATTGTTGCTGAACCGGTCTCATAGACCGTTGCTTCAAGCTTATGCTCACAAGCAGGCAGCGTTTCGGTATAGCTTTCACCGCAGGAACAGGTGTAAGTTATCTTTCTGCTTTCGGTGCAGAGACCCGATGAAGAAGCTTTCTTGAAATTGTGAGTGTGTTCATTGAACAGAGCAGTGTATTCAAGATTGATGTAACCCATATAAGCTTCAGTACTCGGTGACCAGCCGGTGAAGACTTTATCTGCAACCTTCACTTCGGGAGGAGTAATCTTCTCACCTGTTGCATAGGTCTGAGTTACGGTTTCGTCACCTATATGCCAGATTACCGTCTTATCCTTTTCACCCAAATCGGCATAATACTTTGCAACCCTGCCGCTGACTTTTGTGCCCTCGGGAATTGTCCAGGTGGCATAATCGCATACGGGAGCAACGATTTCATCACCTATGTTCATTTCGCGGATTTCGTATGTTTTGTTTCCTGTGATGAACTCAACAATGCATCTGTTGCCGTCAAGGCTGACTTTAGGTGAAATGAAGGTCGCTACAGTGCATCCGCCGACTGTTACGCCCGCCTCATCCGTATTGGTAAGGTAATCACCCGCATTGATAGCGTTTTCATTGGGGGTGACATCAAACGAGACATCTGCCTTCCAGCCCTGCTGAACATTGGTTGAGTCATAATACGCATAGGGTGTAATGTTTCTGACCTCGATGTATGTTGTGCCGTCATCACACCTGTCAACCGTAATATCACTGTTTGTGACGCCGTATTTGGCAATCATATTTTCGCGGAAAGCCAGTTCCTGAGGAACAGTCATTGTGAATTCTTTCTTGACTGTATCATAGAGAGTGACCGCGCCGAAATTCAAAGTCTTGGCAACACTTCTGACATAGATATTCTCAAATATCTTTTGCAACGCGTTTGAATCTCTTACGGAGAGGAAGTATCCGCTGTTTTCACCTTCTCCGAGATACAGCAGGGATGAGGCGCTGCTGTAGTTGGAAGATGTTGCGTGCAGGAACTTGCTGAAGTTGCTTGAAGTGTCGCCGGGATTTGCTTTATCGCTGATTGCGATTGAATAAACGGTTACTCCCTGCGCTTTGAGATATTTTGAGGATGTAATTGCTTTGTTCGCAACATCAGATTCAAATTCTGTATTTGTAGTAGGTTCACCATCGGTCAGGAATATGATTACTTTCTTTCTGTCAGATGCATTCTCCGAAAGAACCTTTGCTGCCATATCAAAGCCGAGGTCTGCAGCAGTGGCGCCTTTTGCGTCAATGTTGTTGATTGCCGCGATAATATGGCCGTAATTGTCCGTCACGCTCATAAGAGAATTCCTGTAAACAGAATCTTTTGCATTGTTGTATGAAACCGGTCTGTCATTTATCGTGGTAAGAACTTCGGTGTTCAAATATGCAGGGTATTCGTAGCCTGAACCTTCACTGCCCATAGCAAAACCGACTATTGATATTCTGTGGTCTGCTCCGGTTGCTTCGGCGTTCTGCTTTACGGAGTTTACAAAGCTTTTTGCCGTATTGACAAGGTAGTCTCTTCTGCGCCGGCCGACCGCCGCATTTTCATCCTTGCCCATCTTGTATGCCATTGAGTCGGACTGGTCAACGACAAGAACGATATCAAGAGGCTCATTTTCACCATCTACAAGTATACTTTGAGCATCAGACCAGGCATTAAGTGTGATCGTCACGCTCCCATCGCTGTTTTTATCTGCGGTCTTATCCGTTTCAATCTTTCCGGTATTATCGATATCGGTTATGGTATAAATCGCTTTGATAACAATATCTTCTTTGCCGATGGTGTAGTCTTCCCATACACCTACATATCCATCTTTTTGGGGAACAGCAGGTTCTGCAATCGCAGTCTGTCCTTCCTCAAATGTAACGGTTTTGACAACTTCGTATGTGCCGGTCTCATCTGTATATGAACCGTTCTTGTCGGGAACAACAAATGTTGCTGTATGTGTAGTTGCGTCAAAGGACGCTTCAAACACAAGATTTCTCGCAGGCATTGTCGCTGGAATTTCACCGCTCCATCCTTTGAATATCTTGCTTTCGACTGAAGGATCTTCAGGTTTGATTATCCCGGCACCGAAATTGTAGCTGTCAACAGTTGATTTGCCGTTGACTATCCAGGTCACGGTGTAAGAATTAACCGTTGACATTGCATTTGCAACAACATTGCTTGCGGGCATCCTGCCGTCTTCAAGAGCAGGCGTGAATTTCCAGTCGGATACGGTATATCCCTCTTTGACTGCCTTGTCTCTCACCGTTACGGGTTCACCGTAAAGGAAGGTGTCGGAAGCGCTCTCGGTGTCAGGATAATCTTCTCCGTCGAGTTTGTATGTGACTGTAAATTCTCCGTTATCCCAGAGTGCGTTTATTGTTCTGTTCTCTGCGGGCATTGTCGAAGGAATATCTGAATCCCATTCTCTGAATATTAATCCGCTGAATTCGGGATTTGCCGGAGTGTTGATTTCACTGCCGTAATCCGCAGTAATCTCTTTATATACGGCTCCGCCGTTAACCTCACCGTATGTGAAGGTTAATGTGTATGTGTTTACGGTGGAGGTCGCATTTGCAACAACATTGCCTGCAGGCATCCTGCCGTCGACAAGCGCAGGCGTGAATTCCCAGTCGGATACGGTATATCCCTCTTTGACTACCTTTTCTCTGACTGTTACGGATTCGCCGTAAACAACCGTATCAACCGCGCTTTCATAAGGAGTTGCGAAGTATTCAACACCGTCAAGCTTATATGTGATTGTATAACTGTTGATGTTCCAGAGAGCAGAGATATTGATGTTCTCCGACGGCATTGTTGCGGGAATCTGCATGTTCCATCCGGTGAATGAGTATCCCTCAAATTCGGGATCGGCTATTTCTTCAATTGCCGTGCCGAAATCTTCGGTTATTGTTTTATATACGGTATTATCATTAACTTCGCCGTAGTAAAGAACGATCGAATACTGTTTTACAGACCAGACTGCGATATATTCGATATCTCTGTCGGGAACGGTTTCTTCAACTTCAACAACCGTTTTGCCGTCTTCGCTCCAACCCTCGAAAGTATATCCTTCTTTTTCCGGGTCGGCGGGTTTGACGATTTCTTCACCGTAGTAGAGTTCATTGCTTGTTGTGTTTGTTCCGTCATTGAATGAGATATTGTGATTGTTTCTGTCAAGATACACTTTGAGCACAAGAGAGCCGTCTGCGGCGATAACACCTTCAAGTTCGCTCTTGTCTGTGTTGAGTGAAAATCCTTCGGTAACGGTGTATTCTGCAGCTACGGTCTCGCCTGTTGTGCCGGTGAGACTTTCGCTTGTTTTGTCATATTCTCCGTTGAGGTTCATAACATAGGTTTCAACCGTATATCCTGTATCGGTTGCCGCAGAGAATGAACCGTTGAGAATAAGATTTTCCGCAGGCATTTTTGCGGGTTCTTCCCTATCCCAACCTGAGAACACAAATCCCTGTTTTGCGGGCTCATCAAGTTTAATTACATCGGCGTTATACTCATATGTCTTTTCGTCATATTTTACGCCGTCTACATTGTATGTGATTGTGTAACTGTTTACGGTCGATGTCGCGTTCGCAACAACATTTTCTGCAGGCATCCCGCCGTCAACAAGCGCAGGTGTGAATACCCAGGCGGAAACTGTATATCCCTCTTTGACCACTTTTTCTCTGACTGTTACGGTTTCGCCGTAAACAACCGTGTCAACCGCACTCTCATAAGGCGTTGCGAAGTATTCAACACCGTCAAGCTTATATGTGATTGTATAACTGTTGATTGTCCATACAGCTATATATTCAATATCTCTGTCGGGAACGGTTTCTTCAACTTCAACAACCGTCTCGCCGTCTTCGCTCCAACCCTCGAAAGTATATCCTTCTTTTTCCGGGTCGGCGGGTTTGACGATTTCTTCACCGTAAACAACATCAACATCGGCCTTCTCTCCGTCAACATTCCAGGTTACGGTGTGTGCGTTGGGCGTGTAGGTAACTGTTACTGTTTTGCCGCCTACATCATCCATTGTGCCTTCAACAACTGCAATGTCGGGTGTGTAGCCGGTAACCGAAGGTGATTCAACATTGTATGCGGTGTTGTATGTAACCTGCCCGCTGTATGCCGCAGGAGCATCACTGCCGTCGATCATCACATAATTAACAGTAAGAGTATATTCATTTGCAATCCAGGTTGCATTATATTCGTAATCTTCATCCGCGACCGTTGCCGCAACAGCGGGAGTCCAGCCAGAAAGAGTGTAACCTTCTTTTTCGGGAAGGGGAGCAACGATTGTGTCGCCGAACACTACACTGTCACATTGATATATCTCACCGTCGATAAACCATGTTACGGTGTGGGGGTTGGGCGCATATGTGACTGTAACGGTTTTGCCGTCAACACTGCCCATTGTGCCGGTTACGGATGTAATATCGGGGGTATAACCCATAATTTCAGGTGAGGTAACATTGTAACCCGTGTTATATGTTACCGTCTGTTCGACATCGGCGGGTTTTACCGTATTGTTGCCGTCAGCCATTACATAAAATATAACAAGAGCATATTCGTTGGGTGTATATGTAACGGTTACAGCAACAGGTTCGTTTCCCATTGTGCCTTCGACAGTTGCAATATCGGGTGTGTAACCCGTGATTGCAGGCGAGTCAATACTGTATGGCTGACCGACCTGAACATCCGCGGAATATGATGAAGGCGTGAGTTCATTGTGACCGTCGGTGATTATATAATCAATTGTAAGGGAATAGCTGTTCGCTGTTGATACTGCGTTTGCGACAACATTGCCTGCAGGCATCCTGCCGTCGACAAGCGCAGGTGTGAATTCCCAGTCGGAAACCGTATATCCCTCTTTGACCGCTTTTTCTCTGACTGTTACGGTTTCGCCGTAAACAACCGTGTCAACCGCGCTCTCATAAGGCGCTGCGAAGTATTCAACACCGTCAAGCTTATATGTGACTGTATAACTGTTGATTGCCCACTGCGCCGTAATGGTGAGATTATTGGCAGGCATTGTTTCGGGAATGTCACTGCTCCATCCGGTAAAGGTGTAACCTTCAAATCCGGGATCATCGGGAGAAGAGACATCGGAGCCGTAATCCTGCGTAACTGTCTGATAAACTGCGTTATCGTTAACATCACCGTATAAAAAAGTGATGCTGTATTCATTGACGGACCAGAGGGCTGTATATTCAACATCTCTGTCAGGCATAGTGGTGACAACATCGGCGACCGTTTCGCCGTCTTCACTCCAGCCAAGGAAGGTGTAGCCTTCTTTTTGCGGGTAATAAATACTGCCGATGTTTTGCTCATAATAATATTCATCGGTCAGGGTTGTTGTGCCGTCGTTGAAGGTCAGATTGTGCTTGTTTCTGTCTATATAGACTTTAAGAACAATAGGTTCATCTCCCCCAATCAACTTATATAACACGCTTAATTCCCCGTTAAGTGTAAAACCCTCGTCAATGGTATAATCCGCGCGTGCTGTTTTTAATAATTCGCCTTCATACTCCTGATTGGAAACAAGAACATATTCGCCGCTTGTATCCATAATATATGTTTCTACATAATATGGTATTAATTCGTTCCAATATGCAACTAATGATAAATCTTTGTTTTGACTGTAAGTATCTCCCGGATGATACCTTTTAACACCGATAAAATCTTCTTTCCAATAATTGAATGAATAACCGCTTTTCGTAGGGATTTCCGTAGAAAGAGTCAAAGGCTGATCTTCGTATTTGATTTGGTAGTCGGGTCCTCCGGTTCCTCCGTTGGCATCATAAGTAACAATATATGTGCCTTCTTCCCTATCGCTCCAGACCGCATAAAGAGTTATGGTATCTCCCGAATAATTATCATAAGGCTGAAAAACGGGTTCTGACGAGTCGGCGGATACAGCCCACCCTTTAAAAATGTATCCGCTCTTTTTCGGAATTGAGCCGCTGATTGTTACCGATTCACCATCGCAGAAAGTTTGAGTAGGAGGAGCATTTGTTCCTCCGTTTGCATTATAGTAAACAAATCGACTGCCCTGCCAAACCGCATAAAGAACTATATCTGAGTTTGCACTGTATAAGTCGCCGGGTTGATATTGAGGCGAGGCATAAACAGTACTTATATCAGATTTGTATTCAGAAATCGGTAAAAATGAGAAATAGTTTTTACCACTGGCAAAAGCAGTTTTGTGCGCCCACCCAAAGAAGGTGTAGCCTTCTCTGACGGGAATCTGAGTGCTGAGATTGATATTAACATCGGTATACTTGATTTGTGAACTGGGAGCTCCCGTTCCTCCGTTTGCGTTGTATGAGACGGTGTATGTATTGGTTGCCCACTGTGCGTAAAGAGTAGTGGCGGCATTTGCGGAATAAGTGCTGCCCGGAGCATAAGATGTGCCTGTTCCGTCGGCTTTGGTATTCCAGTTAAGGAAAGAGTATCCCGAACGAGTGGGCGTTGTTGAACTGAGAGTAAGATTGGTGTTTTCCACCTTCGTCTGTGAACCGGGCGCACCGGACCCGCCGTTGGCATCATATGAAATCACATAGTTGCAGGGATCCCATTCCCAGTAGCTTGTAGTGGCGGAAGTGGCGATTTCTCTGGCATTCTGATAAGCCGAACCGTTCCAATAAACGGTTCCTCGCCAGATTATTTTGTCGGAAGTGTTATTGTAAACATTTGACACGGCACCGTTATAGTTGCCTTCCAGCCAGACACCGCCCTCAAAATATTTCTGACCGTAGCCGTAACAAAAGCCATCGGAAAAACCGCCGGTATAATAAATGGCATTGTATGTATATCCCTGCCAATGAAGCTGATAAATATTGGCATCATCATTTGCATAATAAAGTGTTCCCTGACCGTCGGGCAAATTGCTGTCGTTAACATAGCCGGTATAAGTACCGTGATTCCAACGGTAAGGGCTGTAACCGACTTGGGCGTTTGTTACATAAGTGTTCGCACTGGCTGAAACCAAAAACATTGACATCAGCATTATTACTGCAAGGAGAAACGACAGTGTTTTCTTTAGAATATTATCCATAATTCAATCCTTTCTGCTTTACATTCTTAAAAAATCTATAAAATCTGAATTTATTATTTCAATATGCCATCCAAACCCTGTCTGCGAAAATTCCCAAAAAAGTGTTTTTCAGAGACTTGAACCACCAAATGCCGTTATTATAGCAAACCAGCATCTGGTTTGCATTGTTCTTTAACCTCGCTTTGAGGGTAAGAACCATATTCGATAATATTGCCTGTTGAACAGGATGCGCCCGCCGTGGCTCTGATGCTGAAAGTGTCAGAAAGCCGGGAGAAGCATCCTCCCGCGGCAACGGTGCCGAGCACCAAAATCAGACAAATAATGACCGAAAGAACTCGTTTAAATATTTTCATATAATCCCTCCGTTATTTATAATAAGAGTTAAAACCCTTTATAATAAAGGTACTATATTCACCGTATTTATTCATTTATGTTTAAATAATATAAAAACAGCACCGTCTTTTCAGACGGTGCAAGATAACAAGCATTTTGTATCGGTAAATACCGACTTAAGCAGAGATAATAATTGCGACTATTATTCAGGGGCGACTGTTTCATCAGGAAGCAGTCTGAAAATGGCTTTGAAAAATGCGACAATTTTTGCAAAAAAGCCGCCGTTTGTGCTGACAGTAAAACCAGACACGAGTTCCTTGCCATCCGTTCCGCAGACGGTTTTGCCCGTTGAATCAATAACTTTTGCCGAAAAAAACTGTGCAACGGTTATTTCACCGGCGTAATATCTGATTTCACCTTTTGCTTCCGCAACTTTTTTACCGTTTGCCGATAAGACAACTTTGCAGCCGTCAGGCAGGTTTTCGGCCCTGACAACAACGGTAACTTTTGTCCTGTATTCAACGGTTTTATTGCCGGGAGTCTTTAATTTTATATTCGAGACCAGCGAATCAGTGGGCGCCGGGTCATTGACTGTTATAACCGTTGATACTGATTTTGTAACACCATTGAATGTATAGTAAACAACAAGGGGAGTTGTGCCGACAGTACTGGTATCAACCGATATTTCATAATCAGTAACAACCGAATGAGTTCCGTCACTGTAAAAAGCGGTGATAACCATTCCAGCGGAATCAAATGCTTCGCCTTTATTGTAGGTAGTTTTAACCGGAGGTTTGCTGATAACTATCCCTTCGGCAACTGTTTCTATCTCAAGAACAGCAAACTCGCTGAAGTGTCCGGTTTCAAAAACGATATAGTTTCCGTCAACAGCAGAAGTAAATTTAACGAGCGGATGGACAAGGTCATCGGTAACATGATAAACCTTGCACTTCGAAGGTTCCACTCCGTCCGGTATTCTGATTTTCACTGTTACGGTTCCGCCGGGCTGAACAGTATTGCCGCTACGAACAAGAGAAATATCATAATAAAGCGCATTTGTAACCTTTCCGCCGACAGCAAAGTTTGCGCCTGTAATATCGGAGGGGTCAAGTTTTTCAACGGTTAGCGATGTAGCGGGATATATTTCTTTTGCTGTTGCCGATACTATTACTCCGTGAGCATCATTACGGAGCAGTACCGATGCATATTCAAGGGAATTGATTTTGCTTATAATCGTTGCGGCGTAAGCATCAACTACAGTCTGCTGTGTTATATTCAACGAACGATCAACGGAATCGATGCTCTGGTCAAGAGCCGTAAGCGACGCGTCGTTCCACATGATTCTGTCGATACTTTCCGCCATATTTATAGCATTATCAACAGCGGTATAATCCGCAGGCAGATATTCAAGATTGTCGATTGCGTTGTTTATGGCAGTGGCAAAATCCGACACTGACTGCTGATTTGTGTATGTAAAAGAATAATCTACAGAATCAACGGCGTCGTCCAGCAGGGCGAGGCTTTCAGAGGTATAAAGGGCTCTGTTTATTGCGTTTGCCCTTTGAACTGCAGTTTCAACACTTGAATAATCAGCGGGTTTCGCAACGAGCGCGTTTATGGCAAGGTCAATGCCTGAGGCAAACGCATTTACCTTGCTCTGAAAAGTAATGTCAAGTCCGTATTCGACAATCACAATTGCGCTGTCAAGGTTTGCAAGCGATTGTTCGGTATAGTGAGTTCTGTCAATTGCTACCGCCCTTGCAATTGCGGTGTTAACCGCAGAGTAATCAGCTTCTCTGTAAACTAAGCCTGAAATTGCGGCGTTGATTTCACCGGCAAGGCGGTCAATGCTTGCCTGCTGAGTAATGTTTGCACTGTAATCAACGCTTAAAATAAGTGCGTCGAGCGCAAGCAGACTGTCTGCAGTGTAAAGCAGCCTGTTAATTGCATTTGCGGCGGAAAGAGCCTGACTTATGGCAGTATAATCTGCGGGCAGATATTCAAGTGCGGACAGTGCTGAATTAATTGCCTGTGCCCAACTGTCCGCCTGAGTCTGGGTTAAACCGGGATATGTCAGATCGACTTGAGAAACAGCGTTGTCAAGCGCTTGTAGGGACTCGGCTGTATATAAACTGCGGTTTATCGAGTTTGCGCTGTTCAATGCAGAATTAAGATTGTTTAAGATGGGGTTGTCGGTTAAGAGCGTGAATCGGACACTGTTTGCACGGCACCATTCCTGCATTGCCGAGCCCGGATAACATTTAACACAAAATTTATCGTTCCATTTTGATTCCTCAAGGCTTCCGTCGGGGAATGTTAATGTCATTGAGCGAACCGTTATCGAGTCAAGCAGGCTTGAAGTGGTCCACAATCCGTCAAAAGCGTCTTTGTCAATTTCTGGCGCAGAATAACCGAAATCCAGAGTTTTGGCTTTGCTTCCTGAAAATGCATTCAAGCTGATTTTTTGAAGATTATCCGGCAAATAAATGTTTTGAGCACCCGATAAGGAAAAAGGAGCAACGATTTTGACATTGTCGGGTATATAACAATCTGTTGTTTTCGGCATAAGAATCAAAATCTCCTGCGCTTTGTCATACACCGTTCCATCGGCATCAGAGCAATAATTCAGATTGTCTTCCGAAATGATAACCCTCAAATTCAAAGCTCTGTTATCTCCGAAATATGCAAGGTTATTTCCCAGACTGATTGTACCGTCGGTTCTCCCGTGCCCGGTGAACGCAATATCGCCAAAGTATTGAATGGAAGGTAAAGAAATATCCGATTGTGTCACTACTTTTTCGCTGCAATAGAAAGCACCGCTGCCAATGAAAAAAACTTTTGAATCTTCTTCAAAGATTATATCGTTTATTTTTGTGCCGTTAAATGCTGAAGCGCCTATGTATTCAACACTTTGCGGAACGGTCACTGTCTTTATCGGCACTTTGTTTCTTGCGGCAGAGGGAGAAATGGAAACAGTACCTTCACGGATGACAAAATCAAGTTCATCCATTGCAAATTCGCCAACATATTTGTAAAAGCATTTACCTATGTAAACGGCGCCATAGCCTTGATTATTGAGCCACGGTGTATCGGCAAATGCGTCAGGCCCGACATATTCAATTGAATCAGGGAGAGAAACATCCGTCAGATTCTCCTGCCCTTTTAAAGCTTCCGGACCGATTCCCAATGTGCCTTCTTTTATATAAAAGGTTTGACCTGCGGATACGGTGGATTTAAAACCCACAAACACATTTCCAAGATAAACAGCCCCGGATTTCTGTGCGTACCACCAGGTTTTTTTCAAAGAAGCATTAATATAAGTCAGACAATTGTCATAGGGAATAGTTATATTTTTAATATAATTGGTTACCGATCCCAATTCTTTTAAAGTTGACGGAAGTTGCAGTGTTGTTGCGTTTTTGCAGTATGTGTTCAAAACCGTTTCACTTACTCTGGTGATGCCCTCTTCAATTATAACAGTTTTAATATAATTCGAATAATATTCCCACGGACATTCCCTTGTCCAGCCGCTGGTTTCATAACATGTTAGATAGTCATAAGTACTTCCCGTTCCGGAAATCGTCAGAGTATATGTATTGACATCATAACTCCATGTTGCGTTATCGCCGCATTTGAAATCAAATGCGGCGTTTACCCGCGGAGACAATCCCGGTATGAAAACAGTGCCGGAAAGTAATATAATTATCAGTGTTATCGACAAGAATTTTTTCATATCTGCTCCCTTCATATCAATTCATATTCAATAGAATTCTCGACAGCATATTCATGTGCCGCCGAACCTTCGGAACATTTTATTATTAAATCATCACAGCCGTCAAAAGCGTCATCTCCGATGCTTGTAACGCTGTCGGGTATGGCGATGCTTTTCAGGGACGAGCACCCATCGAAAGCACAGTCATCTATGACAGTAAGTGTTGGGGGCAGGCTGATGCTTGAAAGAGAGGTGCAACCTGAAAACGCCATCTGACCTATTTGGGCTATTCCGGGCGAAATACTGACCGATGAAACGCCGGAGCCTTTAAACGCAGAAGCACCGATGGAAGAAATCTTCTGATTGTTCAGTTCAGTCGGTATAGTTACTGCATTGCCGTCTCCCGAATAGCCGGTCAGAACCCCATTTAAAACTGACATACCGGCATAGGGATTTGCCGTTGTTTCACTTTGCTTTTCGGTTGTATTTGCCAGCAAATCGCTTATCTGCTTCGGCTGAGTTGTTTTTTCGGATGCTTTTTCTGTGGGCTTTTCAGTTGTGGTTTCTCTGCTTGTTGACTCCGAGGTCTGTGTCGCGGAGGATGCAGCCGTTGTTGTTTTGGAACGTGTTGTTCTTTTCTCGTGTTTGGATGTCATATTGCTGGACTGCTTGCGGTTTTCGGAATTTCCGGCAATTACGGCGGTCTGCTTTGCTGTAGTAACCGGTTCTGTTTTTTGCTCCGTTTGCGTTAGAGTGGTTTTATCAGCGTGATTTTCGTCATTGTTCGCAGGTTCAAAAATGTAAATCTTTGTTGTTGCGGTGCTTACGGCAGCAACGGGCAGACTTTCTTCCGGATAAGAAACCGCTGTTTCCGTAGCGGACTCTTTGCTGTTCTTAATTACAGCCTTTGCTGCGGCTCCGCCGCCTACCGCTACGGATGTTGCCAAAGCCACAGCTGCCGCTTTAACGGCAATTGACGAGCCGACTCCCGCTGTTGCTGTTCCGATTCCCGCAGTTCCTGCCGATGTCGCTGTAACGGCCGCCCCGGAGGTTGAGACCGTCCCCGCAGAAACAGTTGCCGCACTAACAGAAATCTGCGTGGCAGACGCAACAGAAACGTGAGCTTTCACATTGTATGAAAGTATTGCGGCAACCAAAGGCAAAACAGGCAGACTCCATAGAATTGTGCCGTTTTTTTGGAGCTCTTTGATCTTTTTCTCAAGTTCTTTTTTTGCACTATGAAGTCGGCTCATTACCGTTCCGATTGGTATTCCCAGTTTTTCGGAAATTTCAGAATAAGTCATTTGGTCATAGAAATAAAGAACGATTATTTCTTTTTTTTTCGGAGACAATTTGTCTATTAATAAATGAATCGTCTCTGTAATATCCAGATTATCGATATAGTAGTATTCGTCATTTACAGATTGTTTCATTTGCAGGCGTTTCTTTTCTGCGTCGATTGTTTTGCGGTGTCTGCTTTGATTTTTCAGTCTTTTCAGGCAGTAATTGACAGTAATCCTGTTTAACCACTTCAGATATGCTTCAGGATGTTGTAAATCTTTAATGTGATTGTAAACATAAATAAAAGTATTTTGAAGAGTGTCTTCGACTTCATCTTTTTTCAGCAATTTTGATGCAGCACTGTAGGCATACGGATAACTGGCAGCATATAAAGCATCAAAAAATTTCGATGTATCATCTTGCGTATTCCTGACAAGTTCGGTTAAATCCTTATATTCTTTTTCTGTCATAATAATCCGCCTTTAATTTATGGTGTCGCAATTATATAGATATTTTAATATATATTATGTTTTGACTCAACAAAAAAGAAAAAATATTTTACTTTTTTAAATGAATATTTCTTTAAGAAAGTGAACCATATTTTATATTTAAAGGCAGATGCTTTGCTCCGTATGACACAATATGAAATCCGTGATAGCAGAGTATTCAACAGTTTTCTGAGGATAATTAGGTGCATAAATGGTAGCAAAAATGCAAAAACGGTGTCAATAACGGCACCGGAAAACAGCGTTGGTGTCAAATCCGGCACCGAAATTTACGTTTCATTTTCGGAGTAAATCGTGGTAACAACTTATAGCTTAATCTCTGCAATCTTATTATATATATGGCATTGCGGCATTTCGTTTGACTCCACTATAGGAAGAGGAACAACCAATCAATTCAAACAACATAATATTTCTTGCATTTTTAAGGGTACGGAGAACAATAAATTCTCCGTACCCTTTGATATTTAAGGATTCTGTTTCAAAAATTGTCGAAATAAATGGTAAGGTAAAAAACTGCGGTATCTATGTGTCTTTTGCTTTTGGGGGGGAATAGTTACTCCATTCGCTCGTTACAATAATATAAATTTTGGTTATTTGTTGGCGCTGAATAGCGTTTTACCTTTCAAATAGTCCATTTCGTCAAGGATGGATATGATTTCTTCTTTATTCTCAGAATCACAATACGCATATACTACTGTAGTATCAACCCAAGTTACAGCATTATATTTACCCAGCGAATCCAGAGAATATGTTCGATAGTTACCTGCACTGCTGCTAATTTCAATTTTATGATTAGCGTCATATTCCAGTGTAATGGTATTGTACAACTGACCATAAATATCCAAAGCACTATTCCTATTATTAAAAGAAAAAAACTCGAAGTGAATGTCATCGCTTTGAAATGCAACACAGTGCTCAAGAACCTTCTTTGAATCAGGTTTACTATTATAATAAATATTTGTCGTTTCTTGAGGTGTATATCCGTGTGACGATACTATTTCTGAAACCTTATCAGCAGCTAAAGGTTCTTTGTTCACAATAAGAATCTTTAGCATGCAATAGATTATCAGAACAAACGCGCCCAATACTGCAATTAGTTTAATTGCCATCTTAGCCGGACTTTCTTTTCTCCATTCTGGATAGTGTGCTCCGGAAAATTTGTTTGATATCATACTTATTCACCTATTTCATAGATTGCGGGTTGATATAAATCAAGAAAGACATTTGAGCAGATCAAGAATACAATTGTTCTGCTCAATTATATCCTAAACTTTGTAAACAATTTATATATCTCTCGGCACATCCGCCGTAATCAAATCGGTATCCGACAATTTGAAATTATATCGAAATGTATCATAATCGTCTTTTGATAGTTCGCCCCGTCTCATTGCCTTTCTCTTCCGGTTCCATGCAAAAAGCATTTCAAAAAGAGTGGCGTAGGTAGTGCCTTTTGTTTTGTCAAGTCTCAGGCAAAGCTCTCCGTCTATGTCATCTATGTATAAACCGTACATATCTTCAAGAGCAAACAGGGTGTGCATAAGTCCCGTGTAACTGTCTATGTCGGGAACGTTCAATGCCTCGGGAGATACATTGAATATTGACGCAAGCTTTTCGGTTGTATCCGCCTTCGGCAATCTTTTCGCTGTCTCATATTGGGCGATCCTCACATCGGCGGTTTTTTCGGAGAACCCAAGTCTGTTCCCCAGCTCTTTCATAGTCATATTATTCTTCGTCCTGAAGAAATGTATCCTTTCCGATATAGCCATGATAATACCTCCGCAGTTAATTCTGTGAGG
>JAEEGL016437085.1_pt1 | contig 19518 bp, 13 predicted proteins | sample 9134231 | NCBI WGS metagenome assembly JAEEGL01 (sample SAMN16246548, study PRJNA631951) | gut metagenome | biome: gut microbiome; feature: rumen; material: fiber-attached | host: Bos | place: Iran: Karaj | collected 2018-10 | reverse complement strand
GGGTAACAAGCGGTTCTGCCGCATGTTCGGGTTCAACGAATCCGAGGTGACCTGGCATTACATTACCGACTGCTACCGTTACCCCAGGGACTGGGAACTGTTCAGCAACTGCAGCGACCTTTCGCAGAACAAGTTCGTGTTTCGCATGCGTAACCGCAAGGGGCGCAGTTTCAAGTGCTGCCTTACCCGCGAAATCGTGCAGGATGCCGAAGGCAAGATTACCTTCCGCAATACCATCTGCAGGCTTGGTGAACCCGAGATTGCACAGGCGGCGGCACCTGTCGCCGAGAACCGTTCCGTGGTGTTCATTACCCGCTGTGCTCACTGCGGCGACCAGGTGCGCGTGAATACGCTCGCCGAGACGCGCATGCGCGTGCTCTGCGACGCCTGTGCCGCGAAGGCCTACCCCGAGGCCTTCAACATTACCGCCCAGGTCTAATACTGTAATATTGCGCCGAACTTATTCATAGAACAATGCAAAGTCCGGAGGTGCCATGCTGCACCTCCGGATTTTTTTTATTTTAATACAATGCGTTCCTGGTCTACCGTAAAAAGCCTGCTGGTCTTGTTCCTTGCGCTTTTGGGGGCATGCTCGAATTCGGAGATGCCCACGGTAGAGGTTATTGACGATGAGCCTGCATTTGTTCCGGCGGGAATGGGCTATGTGGCGGCGGCGAATAAGGAAGTGATTCTCGGAACGAACGACGAGAATGCGTACTTTACAGAACGCCCGCAGATGCGCGTGAAGTTTACCTACGATTTTTACATGGGGTATCGCGAAGTTACCTGGCGGGAGTACCGTGAGGGGATGGGCTTTAACGATAGCCTTACCGATACGCTTTCCGATACCCTTAGTCGCATTGCAGACATCACGTACTATGATGCGGTTCTTTTTGCCAATGCGATGAGCAAGAGGAATGGACTTGATACGGTGTATACGTACTCGTTTGCGGAATACGATACTCAGGGTGCGTGCATATTGCTTGTCGGCCTTGAAACGCATTATGAGGTGAATGCGTACAGGCTCCCGACGGAGGCGGAATGGATGTTCGTAGCGTACGAACATTGGAATGATACCTGCAGCGCGGATGGTCAATCGTTCTGTGACTTTGCCGGCAGCCTGAAGGAATGGACGAATGACTGGCTGGGCAGGTATAGCGATACGACACTTACGAACTATGTGGGGGTCGCGAATGGAGGCTCGCAATTCTCTCGCGTTGTGAAGGGTGGCTCGTATAGGGATTCGGGGACGGTTGTTCACCCGTATGACCGTATGGATGTATATACGGTAACATCGGACATGAAGAGCGACTATGTGGGCATAAGGCTCGCCTTCGGCTCAATTCCCGAGTATACGACGACGGATCTTTCGGGAAAGGTGGTTTCTAGCGATATCCGGATAACGGCGACCTCGGAACAGATGCGCGATAAACTATACACGATGCGGAGCAAGCTTGCGTTCCGTAACGATGTCACCGGAAATCTTGTCTATGTGGATTTCGTGTCGGGAAACCCGGTATACCACGAGATTGCCGGCGATATGGAGGTGTTCCATCCCGAGATTTCGCCTAATGGGCGGTATGTGGCGTTCTCGACGAAACCGGAGGGTGTTTCGGGCGAATCGTACGTGTATGTACGCGAGCTTGCTTCGGTAACCCCAACCATCAAGAAACTCCCTGTTTCGGGGGCTGCGATACCCCGGTGGCGCGTACTCGATAACGGCGATACGGTAATTGTGTATGTGACCGATGCGGGCAACAACAGTGACAATGCCAGCTTTGCGCAAAAGGAAACGTGGCAGGTCGTGTTCTCCAATGGTGTGTTCCGGAAAAAGACGCGCCTGTTTGCGGGGGCGTATCACGACGGGATAAGCGATGACTGGCGCCTAGCTGTTTCGGGGGCGCGTAAACTGCGTGCACGCCTTGCTGAACCGGGTTCTACGGTGAAGGAAAGTGCTCGCGATACGGTGTGGTTCGGTGGGGACCAGGCATGCAATGCGAGCCTCTCGCAGGACGGTACAAAGCGTACGATGTTCCTGGATTTTGCCGGGAAGACTGGCAAGGAATTTGTAGGCCACGGATACGGTGTGCACGAGATGCTCTTTGTTGCGGACAGTACAGGCAAGCTTATCCAGGCGATTCCCTCGCCGGAGGGCTACGCCTTTGACCATACGGAATGGGTTCCTGGCTACAACCTGGCGGTTGCGACGTTGACCGATGTAAATGGCGCTCATAAGAAGATTGTCCTGTTGGACCTCTCGGATTCCTCGACGGTAGACCTTGCCGAAGGTGAAGAACTGATGCACCCGTCCCTTTGGGCGTATGGAGCCATTTCGCACGATGCGGATGATGCGCTCGATATCGATAGCGCTGGAGTGTACATGCGACCGAACGGAAGTTTCGAGATGTCGCTATACCGATACAAGCTGGAACTCCTGTGGCGATACCGCGATACGGCGGAGGTGGTGATGCTGGGGTCTTCCCGTTCGCTTTCGGGGTTTGATGCTACGTATATAAGGAGCCATTTTGCAATAAACCTTTCTCAGACGCCGAACTCCATATATGGTACGCGTGATTTCTTCAAGCGCTATGTGCTCGGGAATGTGAGGAACCTCCGTTACTTGTTTGTTTCGCTGGATATTGATTTCTGGTACAAGACGGATGGTGAATCTGGCGATAACTTTTTCTATCAGGACTACCGTTCGTATCCTGGATTTGTCTACGATGAAAATCACGGGTATTGGAAGGATGATCGTAGTGACCGCATTCTCAGGTATACGGAAGCCTCTCTCGGGTCTGAAGAGGCGGAAAAGATTCTTTTCCACCGTGGAATATACGTGGGGAATGCGCGTGGCTGGGGTACGACTCCTTCGCTGCTGAACGATAGTACATGGTACGGGCAGGATCCGCAACTCTTTGACAGTTCGTTTGCCGCCCTCGAAGAAATCGTGAAGGCTGCGCGAGATGAAGGTGTCGTTGTGGTTGGTGTTATTTTCCCGCAGAGCCCTGCTTACAAGGAAACGGGGTCGTTCGGACGCTACGGATTGTTGCGTAGCGAGGCGCCTGCGCTTATTGCAAGCATTGCTGCGCTTGAAGAGACTTACGATAACTTCCATCTGGTTGACGAAAACAGGATGGGTGATCATGATTATGATTCCAGCATGGCTGAAAATGAAGACCACCTGAGTAAATCGGGCGCGCATATATTGAGTAGGCGCCTAGATTCGCTCCTGACGGCTTGGGAGAACCCGTGATTTTCTTGCCCCTGCTTGCGATTCTGTTTGCAGTATTCCCACTGACCGATACCGATATATGGTGGCACATGGCGTGTGCACGGGAGTGGGTGACCGCATGGACGCCGGTACGCGGCCCCGTGGTGAACGTGCATGAATACTTTCAGCAGGTGGTGGGTGCGGTCTATGCGCTCGGTGGCGCCCCGTTGCTTGCCGCCTTCAAGGCGGTGCTGTGGGGAGGCGTGTTCGCCCTGTTCCTTGTGCCTGCGGGATTGTGTAATCGGCCTAGTTGCGCGCACGATCCTTCGGGCGAGTTGCGCGGGCGCGGGAGGCTTGCTCGCATATTCGGTAACCCGCTTACTGTTGCGGTGGCTGCCGTTATCCTGTTTGTTTTCCGCTTCCAGATGGAGATGCGCCCGGTCGTATTTACGCTGCTGTTTCTCGGGATATACTGGGATGCGGTGCCGTGGCTGTTTGCACGATTTATTCCGGGCGATAAGCGTGCTTCGGAACGAGCGAAAACGTGCCTTGTCGCATTCGCGTTGCTTCTGCTGCAGTGGCTTTGGTGCAGGTTCCAGGGGCTGTACATCCTGGGCCCGCTCTTTGCCTTGCTTTGCCTTGCGCAAGCGTTGTACAGGAACAGGCCCGCGCGATCAAAGGAATGTTCGAAAGCCTCGGTTATTGCGCCAGCCATATTCGTGGTGATGCTCTTTGCGATGCCTTTCCTGCATGGGGAAGGCCTTCGCCTGTTCCTCTACCCGTTCGGGCTTCTTGACCGCCTGCTCGGCGTCACGCCTTCTGCCGCGATCTTTGCGAGCGAGATTGCCGAGAACCGTAGCCCACTTACGATTCTTGTTGCGGGTGAAAACGTTCTTGCTAGTGTGCTGATGGTTGCTTTCGCTGTTTTCGGGGCGGTGTATTCCAGTGTAAGACTGGTACGTAATCGCGAAAACCTGGTGCTTTGGACAACGTTGTTTGTGGCTGCGGTGCTTGCGCTTCTTGCCGAGCGAAACTTCGTGCTCTTTCTCCCTGTATTTCTTTCTGCCTTTATACATCATTCCACATCTCTCATTTCACATTACACATCTCACATTCCACATTTTTTCAGTTCTAAGATCTGCCAAATAGTTTCTATAGTAATCCTTGCAATCCTGCTTGGCTTCTGGGCAAAGTCGCTAACATCATACGACAAGACGATGGTCGCCTTCCAACGCGTGCCTGTAAAGGCCGCAGAATGGATGGCGCAGCACCCGCATAGTGGGCGCCTTTTCAATGACGACCGTGCCGGCGGTTACTTGGCCTTCGTGAATCCGCGCGACTCCATATATATGGATGGCCGGTTTATCCTGAAGTCTGCCGACTTTTTCGCGCGCTACCTGCGCTATGCCCGCGAGCCCGAGGTGTTTCTGCGCGATGCGGACTCGTTGGGGGTCGATCGGGCCGTATTTCCGCTACGTTTTTATGCCCGCTGGGGGGGACTTCTGGGTACCCTCGGACAGTCCCCGGAATGGGATGCCTGCCATGTGGATGACTACTATATAGTATTCTGCAAAAAATAATATTTTAAACTCACATAACGGCAAACATATCAATGAGTTACGATTTTTGGACTTCCAAAAATTGCCGAAATTTGTCAAAAAATGCCGATTTTTAGTGAATTGGTGCTAATTTGTTCATTATTTTTCTTGTCAAGGGATAGTTCAAAATTTTTCTGTTGATATGTTGTGCTTTGGGTAGGGATGATAGTTTGATTCCTGCGTGATTAAACTCCCCAAATTTGGGGATTGAGTCGGTAATAAAATTTTTTTTGAGGAAAGTGCCGTTTTTGGGCTTTTTTCGGGGGGCTTATAAAAACCTTACAAAACGGGAATTTTTCGTCGAGGTCCGTTATCTATTTTTTTTGACCCAACCTCTTAGTAGCCCCTCTCGCTTTTACTGGTTTATTGTGGAAAATACTGTTACCTTATTGAGTTTATCAGCGTCGCCCTGGCAGTCCGTGCTCGACTACGTGCGTTCCCAGTGCAACGATTTCGGCATGGCCATACTTGATACCGTGAATTACGAAGGTATGGAAGAAGGAATCGTTAGCCTGTCTGTCCCTGACAAGTTCCGTGAAACCTGGCTCAATAGCCACTATGGTTCCCTTTTGCGCAAGGCGTTTGCTAGCGTCATGGGTAGCGCGTTTGTCGATTACCGCGTTGTTCTCCGTGCTGTGTCTGCACCTGTTCCCGAGATAAAGTTTACCCCGGTGATCCCTGCGGTAAAGCGTACGGCGGCTCCGGCTCGTCCGCGTAAGAACCATGCTCTCGGTTCCCCGATGTATGTGCGCTATACGTTCGATAACTTTGTCGTGGGATCGTGCAATTCTACGGCACACAAGGCTTGCCTAGCCGCGGCCGAGAATCCGGGCGATAAGGGCATGAATCCGCTGCTGGTATTCGGTGCATCGGGCCTCGGCAAAACACACCTGCTTCAGGCGGTGGCGGCGAAGCTCGTGCAGGATAGGCCCGAGTTCCGTGTCGTCTATCGCCAGGCGTACGACTTCTTGCGTGATACGGTTTCGGTGTTCGAGGCTGCGAAGGCGAAGGACTGGAAGCTCCGCGACGAACTTGCAGAAAAGTTCCAGCAACTTTATTCGAAATGCGACGTGCTCGTTATTGACGACATCCAGTTGCTCAAGAAGAGCGTCTATTGCCAGGAATTCCTTGCAAAGACGATAAACAAGATGCGTAACGAGGGCAAGCTGGTGCTGCTCTCGAGCGACCGCAAGCCCGCATCGTTCAAGCGCCTTGCCGAAGGTGCGCGCCCGTCGAACGATTCCAACGTGGCCGAACTGACCTCCGCCCTGCTGAATCACCTCGAGAACTGCGTGGCGGTGGGCGTCGACCAGCCTGACCTGAACACGCGCATGGGAGTCATCCGCCAGAAGTCGGAACGCCTCCTGTTTGCAAGCGAGGACCGTGAGGAAATCTGCAGGTTCCTTTCTATTCCGCCGCGTGCGAACGTACGCCTTATCGAGGGTATGCTCAACTGGCTCGATGCCATGCATAGCCTGAATGGCGTGGAACTGAACCTGTATTGCGTGAAGCAGTTGTTTGTATCCCCGCGGAACGACGGTGCGACCCTCACGCTGAGGAACATCAGCGAGACCGTTGCCGCGACGTTCAATGTCGACATGGTGGTGCTCACCTCCAAGCGACAGGACAAGGGCGCTTCTATCCCGCGCAAGGTCGCCATGTTCCTCTGCCGCGAACTGACGACCGAGACAGAAATTGAGGTAGGGAAGATTTTTAATCGCGATTATTCCACGGTAATCGCCGCCATAAAGTCCCTGGTATCCATGATGGAGAGTGATGAGGCTCTCGCGAGAAGGGTACAGGACATCCGTTACATGCTGGAAACCTGATGAAGGTACTGGTAACGGGAGGTGCAGGCGTCGTAGGGAAGGCGCTCTGTCGGGAACTTCAGGCACGCGGAGTGTGTGTGCGTGTCCTGACTCTCCCGGGCGATACCGGCGTGGATTTGCTCCCGGAAGGCGTAGAAGTTGTTTATGGCGATGTCGCCGACTACGCCTCCATCCGGCCCGCGTTCGATGGCGTGGACGGAGTTTTCCACCTGGCGGCAATTCTCCTTTCAAGAAATGCATCCGCGTTCGATCGGATCAATGCGGGCGGTACGCGTAACGTGGTCTCTGCCTGCCAGGATGCGGGCGTGCGTCGCCTGCTCTACGTGTCGAGCATCTCGGTGACATACCCGGTGCTTACGCCCTACGGTGCAAGCAAGCTGGCGGGCGAATCTGCAGTAAAGGAATCCGGGCTCGACTGGACCATCGTGCGGCCGACCCTCGTGATTGGCGACGGCGGGGGCGTGGAATTCAGGATGTATGCGGACTTTGTCTGCAGGTTCCCGGTCTACCCGCTCCCAGGGGGCGGTACTGCGCGTAAGAAACCCGTCCGGAGTGTAGACCTTGTGAAGGGAATCGCCGCCGCGGGCCTTGCTCCCGAGGCTATCGGGAATACGTATGCGCTTGCGGGCCCCGAGGTGATGACGATGGCCGAGATGGCGGAACGCGTCTTGCGCACCGCGGGGAAACGCCACCTAATGGTTCCGCTGCCCTGGTGGATTGCGAAAAGGCTTGCGGTACTCCGGAACTGGATTGGTGGGCGGCGCGTTTCTGCGGAGCAGGCTCTGGCCGGATTCCTCTACGATGCCGTCCCGGATATTGAAAATGCCCGAAAAGACCTGGATTATAGCCCCGAAAAGGCCCTATAACCTTGTTTTTTTGCTTTTTTCTGCATTTTTGCCCTAAAAGAAAGTATATTCCATAAAAAAGAGGATTTTTTATGAAGCATTCTTTCTTGTTGGCGGGCATTACCGCCGCTTCCTTGGCGCTTTTTGCCTGTGGTGACAGTTCCCCGTCCGATACCGGTGACGATATTCTTTCTTCCCCTAGCGAGAAAGATGATTCCTCTTCGTCCAGTGTTGAGGAAGTTTCGTCTTCGTCCGTTTCGAAGGATATTCCCGCTGGCGCCCGCGCGGCCACCCTCGACGACCTTGAAAGGAACATGACGCTCAAGGGCATGTTCGGGCGTGACATTTACCTTGCGACGGGCGAAAAGCACGGCCTGTTCTCGCTCTGGATTCCCGACACGGCATGGCTTGCGGCCCCGTCCGATTTCAAGGATGGCGTGCTCAAGTTCAGCCAGGGCGCCATTACGTCTATCAAGATTGAAGCCGATGCGATTAAGTCCATGGAAAAACTTGTGGAGAAGGATTCTGACCACTCCATGAGATTTATCGTGAACGAGGACGACCAGCTGCAGTATTCCCTGGATGGCGGCGAGTACAAGGATGTTACCGAGGCTTCTGTCAAGAAGAATTCCTCGGTTGTCTCGAACGGAGATAGCCTTGCGGCGAAGACCCTCTTCTGCAAGACGGGCGAGGGGACCTATACGAAGTATAACTTCTATAAGGGCCGCTATGTGGCGACCGATGTTAAGGATTCTGGAGAGTCGAATCGTTCTCTTGTGTCCTGGTCTGCCGGCTACTACGATATCCATCGCAGCAAACTCCTGATGCGTCCGCTGTTCTATAGCGCATCAGTGTACGCGTTGGTGTCGGCCTCCGTGAGTTCCGATTACGAGACGATGACCATTTCGTCGAATGAATATTCGTGCTCGTTGAGTGAATTAAAATATAATGAAGTGCCTGCGGCCGATCTCGAGGGAGAATGGGAGTCTGATGAAGGTGGCCTGGAATGGTCCCTTGAAATGCGCGCCGACCGAACTTTCGAGGTGCAGGCCTTCAAGGGAAGCGAGAACAAGGCGCTCAAGAAGGGTACGTGGGATGTCTACGGCAACCAGCTGCTGATGAAGGTGACTGGCTGTCTGGGTGGCACGTGCACTCCGGCCGTGATGGGCGTTGTCTCGAAATGGCAGGCCGGTTCGTTCTTCAACTACAGTAATTCGGACCCTGACGATCCTTCGATTCCTGATGCCTGGACCGCTCCGGAATACGAATAGTGGTAGGGGCAAGCGCCATTGAGTGATATTGACGTTGCCGGTTTTGTGCTGGCAACGTTTTTATATTTGAGTTGAATTTACAAGAGGCAGACCATGAAGGTTTATATAGCGCAGATGAATGTGGTTCCGGGATGCCCGGAAGAAAATTTCAAGACAATGAAGGCGATTGTCGCCCGTGCCAAGAAGGCGGGGGCGGAGGTGGTGCTGTTCCCGGAATTTTCGATATCCGGCGATTATAGCAGGCTCGGTTCCAAGCAAGACGAAATCGGCTTCCAGATCAGGTGCCGCGATGCGGAAATGGAACTTGAAAAGATTTCGAAGGGCATCGAGATTCTCGCGGGCACGAGTGCGATGCTCGAGGAATTCATGTACAACCATTATGTGAATGGCTGTGCCGATGACTGGAAGAACGACTTCGAGGTTGTCTCGGATTACCAGGAATTCTCGATTGTCAAGGAAGAATATGTCGATGAATTCTGCACGGATTTCGTGAAGGAAAACAAGAAGGCGATTGTCTACATGGGCGCCGTCGGGACGGAAAATTCCGGCAAGAACATCTATGCGCTCGATGGTGGTTGCCGCGTGTACGACAAGACGGGGAAGATTGTTTATCGTATGCCGCAGTTCCGCGAATGCGAGGCCCTGCTGGATATTACGAAGGGCTGCGTGAAGTTTATCTCGGGTGAGAAGTCCGTGAAGCCTGCCGAGCCGATAGCCCAGCTCCATGATGCGCTCGTGTACATGATCCGCGAGAACCTGAAGAAATTCCATATCGAACGTATGGTCATCGGTGCGAGCGGCGGTATCGATAGCGCCGTTTCTGCAGCCTTGTACGTGGAGGCGATTGGCGCGAAGAACGTTTACCTCGTGAACATGCCCACGAAGTTTAATTCCGATACCACGAAGAATGCGGCCCGTGACTTGGCGAAAAACCTGAAGACGCCCTACATGGTCGCCCCGATTTCTGACATGCTCGATGCCGTACGCGGGAGCCTGGCCAAGTGCAAGTTTGAACGTAGCGACAAGAAAATCAATATTGAAGGACTTGCCTACGAGAACCTGCAGGCGCGTACCCGTTCTTCTTCCGTGCTGCTTTCGATTGCGTCCGTGCTCGGCGCGGGCATTACGTGCAACGGCAACAAGAGCGAGGCTACGGCCGGCTACTGCACGCTTTACGGCGACAGTTGCGGCGTGATGTGCGCTCTCGGTGACCTGTGGAAAACGCAGGTGTACGAACTGGCCCGCTATATCAACCGCAAGAAGGAAATAATCCCGAAGGCTTCCATCGATGTGCCGGCGAGTGCAGAACTCAGTGAGGCGATGAACGTGGACGAGGGCAAGGGTGACCCGATCAAGTACCCGTACCACGACAAACTTTTTGCCTACTGGGTAGATGAGAACCATGGCCTGGACGAAACGGAACAGCTCCTCGAAAAGGGAACGCTCTGCAAGGTCATCGGTGCCGATGCGAAGTACTTCAAGAAACTTTTCAAGAACAAGTCTGAAGCGCTCGAGGACATGCGTGCTTGGCACAGGCGTTTCCGCGGGCTTGCGCTTGCAAAACGCATCCAGTTCCCGCCTATCCTTTCGGTGAGCGGGAGCGCTTTTGGTGGCGAATACACCGAAAGTCAGGGTGTGTAGTTTTTAACTCGACAGGAGTGCTATGATTAGACGATTGATGGATTCGCTGGACTCCGTGCTGCTCGGCAAGCACGAATCCGTAGAGATGCTTGTGATGGCACTCATTGCCGACGGTCACGTGCTTATCGAGGATGTTCCCGGTACCGGGAAGACGACGCTTGCGAAGGCGCTCGCCGTGGCCATAGGGGCCGATTTTGCCCGCATCCAGTTCACGCCCGACCTGCTGCCTGCCGACGTTACGGGGGGCGCCGTGTATAGGGCGAATACCGGCGAGTTCGAGATCCGCAAGGGCCCCGTGTTCACGCAGGTGCTGTTGGCCGACGAGATCAACCGTGCATCGCCCCGCACGCAGAGTGCTCTGTTGGAAGCGATGGAAGAACGCCAGGTGAGCCTGGAGGGCGAGACCCACAGGCTGCCCGAACTTTTCTTTGTGCTTGCGACGGAAAACCCGGTGGAGTTCCACGGGGTTTTCCCGCTGCCTGAGGCGCAGATGGACCGCTTTATGGTGCGGCTCTCCATCGGGTACCCGACGCTCGAAACAGAAATGCAGATACTGCACGAACACCGCGAGGGCACGCCGCTCCAGAGACTCTCTGCGGTTACGAACGTGCAGGAGATTCTTGCGGCTCGCGAGGATGTGCGCAAGGTGCATATCGACGAGGCGCTTGAACGCTATGCGGTTAGGCTCGTGCAGGCGACCCGCAGTGACGCGGGCGTGCGCCTTGCGGCAAGCCCCCGCGCCGGCCTCAACCTGGTCAAGATGGCCCGCGCGAGTGCCTACGTTGCGGGCCGAGACTTCGTGAACCCGGACGACATCCAGAAGGTGCTCTATCCGGTCATGGAACACCGCGTGTTCCCGAAGGATGCCGCACGGGGCGCGAGCAGGCAGATACTTGCCGAAATCCTCCGTCAGGTAGATATCCCGAAATAGAATAGCGGGGGACTATGCGCCGATTCTTCAGCTGGTTCCTGGGTGCTGTTCCCCGTGCGCCCAAGCGTGCGGGACTATTGATGCGCCTCTACTACGTGTGGAGGGAGTATTTCACGTACCCGGGCCGCGCATGCGCCGCCCTGTTCCTCTTCTCTGTTTTTGCAGGTGCCATCGCCGGCTTTTGGGCTGCATGGTTCTTTTCGGGCTTCGTTTTCCTCTTCTTCCTTGCGCTGGTCCCGTCGCTCTTCCTCACGGCGAAAAAAACAAAGGTCTCGGGCACAATCTCCCGCATCGAGCATGCCACCGAGGGCGAGTGCGCGCATATTTCCGTGCGCCTCCAGGCCACAACTGCAATAGATTGCGTGTGGGCATCGTGCTCCCGTATGGACCCGTCGCTCGCTGGCGAAAACTCGCCGGAACTCTGCAGGATTCCCGCGGGTGGTACAGGCGAACTGCGGGTTAGCGTCCGCACAAAATTTAGGGGAGCCTACCGCATCCCTAAGGTTTCGCTCACGGTTCCCGAAATCAAGAACATGCTCTGCTACCCCTTCAGGGTGGGCGAGGCGGAAATTCTCGTGTATCCGCGCCCCAAAAAGCTTGTCGCCTTCCCGTTCCTGACGGCGGGCCAGAGCGGGATGGCGTTCGTGCCGCTCCTGATGAGCAACTTTATGCGCGGGCTCGATTTTGCGGGCGTGCGCGAATACCGCGAGGGCGATTCCCTGCGCGACTTGTACTACAGGGCGTTCGCGCGTTACGGGAGGCCATTTACCAAGGAGTTCGAGGGCGAACGCGGTGCGGGCGTGGTGCTCGTGCTCGATACGCGGGCGCGGAACCTGCGCGAAAAGTCCCTGCTGGAACCGATGCTCCGGCTTGCAGCTGGCATCGGGATGTGGCTCCTGGACCGTGGCGTTCTCGGGCGTCTCTTCGTGTGCGATGACGAGTTCTCGCTGGCCGGTACCGACGGGGAGAGCGTGCTGCTCGAGACGCTTGCGCGCATACCCCGCGCGGAGATTTATACGCGCGATAAACGTGCGCGCGACCCGAAAAAAACTTCTCGAAGCCAGCGACAAACATCGCGCGGTCGTGGCGATGAACCTGAACTCTGGTCACCCGCCGCGCGCCCGATGGGGCCCGTGCTCCGTGTGGGTCTCTTTGCGGTCAAGGACCCGCTGGTCAATAAGCAGGTCGTGGTGAGCGGCTTGGCGCAGAACGGTGCCGACGACGTGCTGTTTGTTCCTGTTGAAAGCCTGGATGCGGGGGAGGTCTCGCTATGAGAAAGTTCTCCCTTCGCGAAAAGGCGAAGACGCTCCTCCTTTGTGTAGCCTCGCTGAACCTGGGATTCTCTTCGGAATTGCCCTGGCTTGGGTTTATCTTTGCCGCAGCCTTCGTCGTTCTCCTTTTCCGCTACGATGTGTCGCGTGTTCCCGTGTACCGCAAGTCCATCGCCTACGGGCTTATCGTTCCCTTCGCCATCTGGTGGGTGATTAGCCCCGAGATGGAGTACGGGATGTCGCCCTGGCTCGTATTCATTCCCGCCTATTACCTCCTGTCGCTTGCGTACCTGCAAAAACGTAGCCTCGGGAACGGCGGCTACGATGTGTTTGTGCTTTTCAATGGCGTTGCTGTGTTGCTGTTGAGCTGCTTTCAGGCATCCCGGTATGGAATCCTCAGCAATCTGCTTGCACTTTTAGTCTTGTTGCATGCATACGGGAGGCCTGGTGTCAAGTGGTGGAAGCATGCACTGTTCCTGCTGCTCTTCGTACAACTTTCGGCGATATCGTTCGGTGGGCTCAAGTACTGGCAATCGCATGGGCATAACCGTGCCGAAAGGATGGCCGACTATTACGCCAAGCGCCACCTGATGGGCTTTGACCCTGTGGTAAAGCTCGGGTCGTTCGAATCTAACTTTGCGGGCAAGTACAATCGCGAGGTTGTTCTGCGCGTATGGGACACGCTCGCTCCGATATACATGCGTGCTGCCGTGTACGAAAAATACGTGGGCGGCATCTGGAAACTCCCGGCGCACCGCGACCGCATGCTTTATTCTGCCCGCTATAAGGTGGATTACGCCGTGTTCGAAACCCGCGATTCCGTGTCGTCTGCCGATAGTACGCGCCCGGTGTGGGTGCAGTCTACGCTCGACAATTTCGGTTTCATTTTCGCCCCCTACGATGCCGTTGCGGTTGCTATGAAGAATGCGGATTCCGTGGAATATTTCAGGTCGAATATATTCAAGCAGGGTGAAACTCGCCGTGGCGACTGGTTCTATTACATACCGTTGCCGAGTGGCCCCACGGGGCCGTTTGTTGCGGGTACATATGGTAACGATACGCCGGACAGTTCCTACTTGCAAGTCTTTGCGCCTCTCGCGGGCTTCCTCGATACGGTCGCGATGGAAATGGGACTCGATACGATTCCCGACAATCCGGCTATATTAAGACCGTATAGATACTCTCGCGCAATAAGCGATTACTTCTTGCGCCATTTTGCCTATTCCCTGCGCGTAGACGAATCCAGGGTGGATGTCTCCATATTGGGTGCGAAACCTGACCCGTTGCGCGTATTCTGGGCGACCCGCTCCGGCTATTGCGAGTATTATGCAACGTTGTCTGTACTCCTGTTGCGCCGTGCAGGGATCAAGGCGCGTTATGTGACGGGCTTTGCCCGCCCCGAAATTGAGCCGGGGCGCCCGTATGCCATATTCCGCCGCAATTCGTCGCATGCATGGGTAGAAATGCGTAACATGGGAACCTGGGCAACGTTTGACCCGACGCCTCCTCTGTTCGTGGTGAAGATGGATCGCCCCTCCTGGTTTGACATGAAGTTCGAATGGGTGCGTGCGCGTGCGGCCCGCATTTTCCACGTGTTGCGCGATGGGGAATGGAGGCTTGCCCTGAGTTCCTGGCAAGATGCCGTGCAGAATATTCTTTCAAGTACGGTATTTTACGTGATCCTCGGGTGCTTTGCCCTTGCTATCATCGCATTCCAGGTTGTGCGGACACTTCGCCGTCGCAAGTCAAGTGCTGGTTATGCACACTCCGTCCAGCAATGGGTCAAGGGGCTTGAGTCGGCAGAAAAATCACTTGCTAGGCTCGGGCTTGTGCGCCATCCCGGCGAGACGGTCGGGGCCTTCCTTGCCCGTTGCGAAAACGAAACGCCAAAAAACGAGAAGGAACGTGCCCGCCTGCAGTCTGCGCTCAAGTTCCTTCGGGATTACGAGAAGAATCGGTGGAGATAATGAGACTAGGGCGGGGCTCGTACGACGGCCCCTCCCTAAGACCCTCCCGACACGCTCAAACACGCCCTGCCTATGTTAAACAGTGTGTTAGCGTGTTAGAGCATGCGCACCTTCGGTGCTGTGAGACTAGGGCGGGACACGTACGACGGCCCCTTCGGTGCAATGGCGATAAACGAAAAACCCCGCTGCAAGCGGGGCTTCTCGTGTAATTTCGAATTCCGGATTACTGCATCACGCGGACGAAGTGTTCCATGGCGTTAGCCTTGGTGAGCGCATCCGTCATGTCGTTCTCGTGGAACACGACCTTGTTCAGGTAGAGGTCGGTCACGCTGAGGGACGGCGTGATGGTGTATATCGGGTTGCTCGGTGCGCCGCAGTCGGCACGGCCGATGGTCAGCTTGAGGCTAGCCCCGGTAATTTCCCACTTGCCGTAGGTCTTGGTTCCGCCGCATCCATCGGCAGCCATCGGGGACAAGATCGAGTTGTTCGTGAAGGTGACGGAGAAGGACCTGTTTTCTTTATCCTTGGTGAATTCGACCACGGTGGGGGCCGGCGTAAAGTCGGTATAGGTCTGCGACTTGTCGAGGCTTTCGATGCCCTTCAGGTTCCAGGTACCCACGAGGCAGTCCTCGTTCAGGCCTGTTGCGCAGAGTTCTTCGAGGGTCGGTTCGCTTTCGTCTTCGCTACAGGCGGTAAAAAAGCCGAAACTTGCCGCTACGACGATGCTCAGGAAAATTTTCTTCATAGGATTCCTCCGGGAATGTTTTTAAGGAATATATACAAATTTTGGGGCAAAAACGGAGAATGCGTTGCTTTTTTATACAACAGATTAACCTTTTTTTACGTAAAACGGGCTTTTCTCGTATTTATTTTACGTATTACAGGCGGGTTGGTTACCGTACTGTTTATGGAGTGAATTATGAATCTTAAAACTTTGGCACTCGCTGCATGCGCCGCTACGGCTGTATATGCAGCTCCGGATCCCAATTTCCACATCTATCTCGCGTTTGGCCAGTCCAACATGGAAGGCCAGGGCGATATCGGGTCGCAGGACACGACGGTTGACAAACGATTCCAGTTGCTCTGGTCTGCAGATGCTGGTTCCTGTAACCAGGGTGCATCCAAGGGAAAATGGATTAAGGCGATTCCACCGCTGGCCCACTGTCAGGGATCGAAACTGGGCCCGGCAGACTATTTCGGACGTACCATGGTCGAAAAGACGGACTCCCAGATCAAGGTGGGTATCATCGTGGTCGCAGTCGCGGGGTGCAGTATCGACCTCTTTGACAAGGACAACTATGCAAGTTACGCGAGGTCGCAGCAGAGCTGGATGACCCAGCGAATCAACACGTATGGTGGCAACCCCTACGGACGCTTGGTAGAGATGGCCAAGAAGGCGCAGGAAGAAGGTGTCATCAAGGGAATCATCTTCCACCAGGGCGAAACGGATGCCGGTAACGGCCAGTGGCCCTCCAAGGTCAAGAAGGTCTATGACAACATTATCAAGGACCTGGGACTCGGCAACGACATTCCGTTCCTCGCGGGCGAGGTGCTGCGTAGCGGCGTGAGCAGCGGAGCCAATAACAATATCGCGAAACTTCCGCAGCAGTCCAAGAACTTCTACGTGGTCTCTTCCGAAGGCTTCAACCAGGCTCTGAACGATGGCCAGAACGTGCACTTCACCGCACAGGAATACCGCGATTTCGGCAAGCGCTATGCCGAAAAGATGATCGAGGTCCTGGGTGACAAGATTAAGCCTGAGGCGGTGGCGGTCGAGTCAAGCAGCAGTGCTGAACCTGAATCGAGCAGCGGCACCGGGCCTGCAAGTTCTTCCGATGCGGTGGTGTCCAGCTCCAGTAGGGGGCCCCATAGCTGGCCTGGATTTTCGTCCAGCGGTCAGTGGGACATTACCGGAATTCAGGCGCAGAAGGTGGAAACCCGTTCTATCGGGAAGGCCGTCGTGAACGCCGGTCGCGTGACTGTACCCGTGGCGCTTGAAGGCCGTAGTGTGAATGCGAAGGTGTTCAGCATGCAGGGCAAGGCCGTTCTCGACTTTAGCGATAGCTTTGCTGGTAGCTCGCTCGGGTTCGATACCTCGAGACTCCCGCTGGGCAGCTACATGCTCTCCGTGCAGGTCGGTTCTGAACGCTCTGTTCAGAAGGTACAGATAAAGTAATTCGCGCCGACAGGCGCCCACGAAGAAACTTGTTTCAACGCATACGTTCACGTATGCGCGAGGCAAGTTTTGCTTGCCGAAGTATTTGAACCGTGTTAGGAGGGTCTTAGGGAGGGCAATGCCCTCCCTAGTTGCATAGGCCTCGGGGCTTCTTAGTTGTCGATTCCCGTTACGGTGAGCGTCTTACCGTTCACCTTGAACTTGATGTTCTGTCCGGCAAATGCAATCCCGTAAATGCGTTCGGGGTCATCCTGGTAGTGCGGGCGCGGGTCCTGTTCCAGAACCTGGATAAGTGCGTCGCGCTTGTCTCCGGGGATACGCTCGAGGATTTCCTGCGGGATTTTCACCTGCAGGCACTCGTACCGCTTGCTTTCCGCAAATCCGCCCGCCGCGTCCGGGACAGAGTCCGCGTAGGGCAGGTAGGGCTTGATGTCTACGATGGGCGTGCCGTCCATCAGGTCGGCTCCGCTCACGACAATTTCTGGCCCGTCGTTCCCCTCCAGGCGAATTTCCTCGATCTTCACGCAGCTCATCGCAATCGGGTTCGGCCTGAAGCTGCTCCGGGTGGCGAACACCCCGAGTCGCGTATTCCCGCCAAGTCGCGGCGGGCGCACTGTCGGCTTCCAGGTGTCGCGCACGTTCTCCGAAAAGATCCAGATAATCCACAGGTGGCTGAACCCGTCGAGCCCCCGCAGGGCATCGGCCTTCCGGAATTCCGGTTCGAAGCGTATAACAGAACGCAGGGCGGGTGCAAGCCCGCTCTGCCTCGGTACCCCGAACTTTTCGGGAAAGTCGCTCTTGATGCGCGCGATGATTTTTAGGTTCAGGCTATCCATGCCCGAATTTTGCCTACGATTGCATGGTACCTTCGTCGAGACCCATGATGGGCACGTACTTGACGGAGCCATCGGCATGGATAATCACGGCAACACCTGCGAGGAAGTTGAGCCAGCTCTTGTCTTCGTGGTGCTTCATTTCGAGCATCCTGTTTGTCGCGTAGACGACGAGCGGGTAGAGCATCTGGTCATGGGAGACCACGACGCTGATGCGGCTCTGCGGGGCGACCTGTGCAAGGATGATTTCGTTCATGAACTGGGCACCACGGGTGTCGAGATCGTAGAAACCGTCGTTGTAGTTCACTGCAGGGTCATTGTACTCGTTGTAAGCCCAGCGGGAAACGACATCGTATGTCGTCGGGACGGTTTTATTGTATTCCTCAATCTTTGCGGCATCCTTTTCGAACCATCCGCCGTTCAGGTCGGCTAGAGTGGTGTGCGAAATGGTGGTTTGGCCACGGCCCTGGGCGATAGCCATGCAGGTCTGCAGGGTACGTTCGATTTCGGAATGCCAGAACTTGATTTCTTCGGTGCTGGCAATCTTCTTGCCGACTTCGCTAGCCTGGATGTATCCGAGGCCAGTCAAGAGACCGCCTTCTTCAGACTTGGTTCGGTGGGCGTGACGGAGGATGAAAACGGCCTTGTCGGTCGGCTGGATTGCCGCGAAAACCTTCTGGATGCCGACGAAGCTGGTGTAGGCGGCCGCGTTCGGGTCGAACGGGGACGTGTCGCTATCGTCTAGGACGTTGCCTGCAAATTCGCCTTTGCAGGTGACCTTGACGCCCGAACCGAAGGATACGGGCTCGGTGACGCAGCCCATGTCCGGGACGTTGACTGCTTCGGTCGTGAATTCCACGGAGGAGGGGGAACTTTCGCTGGATGTCGTCAGTTCGGGGCCGGCCGGGGTTGCGCTAGAAGAGGAACCCGTCAAGAGGTCGGCAGAACTGCCGGGAATGTCTGGAGTAACGTCAGAAGACGAGCCGGGGAGAATGTCGGATGAGCCCGGCTGTTCAATGCCGGAACTCGGGGTCGTGTTGTCGGGACCGCTGGAGCTGTCATCACCGCAGGCGGTGAGCGCCAGGGCGGCAAACAGGGAAATGGGTAATGCTGCGATTTTTTTCATGTCTAACCTCGCGTTAGCCCCCTTGGGGCGAAATTTTATATTCTATATGTAACTTATTGCACCTGAATTTACAAGTAAAAATTTGGCAAAAGGGGTCCAAAAACGCCCTTTTGTGGCAATTTTCACTTCTTTTCGCCCGAATATGATGCGTCGGCGCGCTCGTTGCGGCGCTTGAGTTCCTGGTTCAGCGGCCAGTAGATGCACGCGAACAGGGCATACCCGCACAGGAGCACTATCCAGTGGTTCAGGTGGAGGTATATTTCGAGATAGCGCATCTCGATAAACATGATGGGGCCCGCGATGAGGAACAGCGGGAGCTGCCTGCACTGGTCGCCCAAGGAGTAGCGGCTCTCGTAGCTCACGATGGAGTTCATCATCGGGAAACTCGTGCAGAACCCGCCCATGAGGTGCTTGATGACCATGAGGCCCGAGACGACGCCTGCGATGGCCGGGGCCTTGATGTACACGGGGAGCGGGGTCTTGTAGCGTACGCCGGATTTGTACTTCTGCTTTTGAAAGAAAATTACGCCTACGATGAAATCAAATGCGCATACCCCGAGAAACATGGCCTCGGTATCGGGGACGATAGGCATGAGGAAGGTGCCGAGGGCGACAAAGAAGGCGAGTCCGAGCGCGATGGAGGGAATAATCGGGATTTTGACCTTGTAGTGGAGTATTCGCACGATATGCACGTAGAGAAAGCACATGAACCCCGAAATGGCGTTTGCGGCCCCCATCGGGAGCCCGACGGCGATATAGGCGAACCCGCAGGGGATGGGGATCGTGGCGGCAACGGCCTTGAGTTGCGGGTCCTTGGTG